>JAESFO010000097.1_pt1 | contig 283160 bp, 266 predicted proteins | sample 9269421 | NCBI WGS metagenome assembly JAESFO01 (sample SAMN14502839, study PRJNA617101) | algae metagenome | isolation source: Nostoc desertorum CM1-VF14 and co-occurring heterotrophs from rocky... | place: USA: Clark Mountains, San Bernardino, California | collected 2000-06-05
GTGGGGGTCCTCTGGTTGGGGGGGGGGGCCCCCCGCCAGACTCTCCGTCGACTTCTGCTCCCCCCTCCACCGCCTTCGGCGGTCCCCCTCCCCCGCCACGCGGGGGAGGATCAAGCGGCCTCAGCCGGGACCGTTGAAGTGGTCGTAGATCTGCTGCGCCAGCTGCGTCGATACACCAGGCACCTCGGCGAGGTCGGCGAGCGCGGCTCGGCCGACCGCCTTGGCTGAGCCGAAGCGTTGCAGCAACGCACGCTTCCGGGTCGGCCCGATGCCCTCGATTTCGTCGAGCGGGTTCTTGATCACGTCCTTCTTGCGCTTGGCCCGGTGGGTGCCGATGGCGAAGCGGTGGGCTTCGTCGCGCAGGCGCTGCACATAGTAGAGCACCGGGTCGCGGTGCGGCAGCATGAAGGCCTCGCGGCCTTCCATGAAGAATTTCTCGCGGCCGGCGTCGCGCTCCTCGCCCTTGGCGATGCCGATGAAGATCACCTCTTTCTGCAGGTTCAGTTCGGCGATCACCTGGCGCACGGCGTTGAGCTGGCCGGCGCCGCCGTCGATGAACACCACGTCGGGCCAATCCGGCATGCCGGTGTTCTCGTCTTCGGCTTCCGGCTCGCTCTCGTTGGCGAGGCGGGTGAAGCGACGGGTCAGCACTTCGCGCATCATGCCGAAATCGTCACCCGGGGTGATGTCGGTCGAGCGGATGTTGAAGGTGCGGTAGTATTTCTTGTTCAGCCCCTCTTCGCCGGCGACGATCATGGCGCCGACGGCATTGGTGCCGGAGATGTGCGAGTTGTCGTAGACCTCGATGCGACGCGGCGGCTCGTCGAGGCCGAACAGGGTGGCGACGCCTTCGAGCAGGGTCTTCTGCGTCGCGCCTTCGGCCAGCTGGCGGCCCAGCGCCTCGCGGGCATTGTTGAGGGCGTGCTGCACCAGGTCCTTCTTTTCGCCACGCTGCGGCGTCTGGATCGACACCTTGTGGCCGGCGCGGGCCGACAGCGCCTCCTCCATCAGCTCCTTCTCGCTGAGCTCATGCGAGAGCAGCACCTGCCGGGGCGGCGTCCGATCCTCGTAGAACTGGCCGATGAAGGCCTCGAGCACTTCGGCATCGCTCAGCGAGGCATCGGCGCGCGGGCGGAAGGCGTGGTTGCCCCAGTTCTGGTAGGCGCGGAAGAAGAACACCTGCACGCAGAACTGCCCGGCCTCGTGGCCGATGGCGAAGACGTCGGCTTCTTCCACCGATTTCGAGGCGACGTCGCCCTGCGACTGCACCAGGGCCAGAGCCGAGAGGCGATCGCGCAGCAGGGCGGCGCGCTCGAAATCGAGGTTCTCAGCGGCGGCGTTCATATCGGCGGCGAGGTGATCCTGCACCGATTTGGATTTGCCGGAGAGGAACTGGCGGGCTTCCTCGACCAGCTCGTTGTAATCCGGCATGGAGATTTCGCCGGTGCAGGGGGCCGAGCAGCGCTTGATCTGGTGCAGCATGCAGGGCCGGGTGCGGGCCTTGTAGAAACTGTCCGAGCAGGTGCGGAGCAGGAAGGCGCGCTGCAGCGCCGTGATGGTGCGCTTCACCGCCAGAGCCGAAGCGAAAGGTCCGAAATAGTGGCCCTTGATACGGCGCGAGCCGCGATGCTTCTTCAGCTCGGCGGCTTCGTGTTCGGTTGCAATCAGGATGTAGGGGAAACTCTTGTCGTCGCGCAGCAGCACGTTGAAGCGCGGCTTCAGGCGCTTGATCAGGTTGGCTTCGAGCAGCAGCGCTTCGGCTTCCGTCTCGGTGCGCACGAACTCCATGTTGCGCGTCGCTTCGATCATCCGGCGGATGCGGATATCGAGGCCTTCGGGACGGGTATAGTTGGTGACGCGCGCCTTGAGGTTGCGCGCCTTGCCGACATAGACCACCTCGCCGGCCTCGTCGAACATCCGGTAGACGCCGGGCGAGGGGGGCAGGGTCTTGACGAAGGCCTTGATGACGTCCGCGCCAGAGATCTGGGCGCCGGAGATGGGCGTCGTATCGCTCATCGGCGCCTCGGGGTCGGGCCACGGCGGGCCGGCCATTCGATGTGTTCGCCGCCATCGAGGACGATCATCTGGCCGGTCATCGCATCGAGACCGAGGATCGCAGCGACGCCGTCGGCGATGCCCTCGGCATCGGCGCTGCGGCCGAGCGGCAGCTCGGTGAGCCGGCGGGCATGGGCCTCTGGCGACACATGCGGCGGCGGCACCGTGGGGCCGGGGCCGATGGCGTTGACCCGGATGCGCGGCGCCAGCGACTGCGCCAGGGTGCGAGTCATGGTCCACAGCACGGCTTTGCTCAGGGTGTAGCTGAAATAGGCCGGCGACAGGTCGAGCACTCGCTCGTCGATGATGTTGACGATGTTGCCCTGGGCAGCGGCCGGCAGTTGCGCGGCGAATTCGCGCGCGAGGAAGGCCGGCGCCTCGGCGTGCACGGCGAAATGCGCGTCCCACAGCGCCTCGTCCAGATCGACAACGGCATCGCGCTCGAACAGCGAGGCATTGTTGACAAGGAGGGTAAGCGGGCCGAAGCGCTTTGCGGCCGCGGCGATGAGGCCGGCGCGCTGGGTACGGTCGGCGAGATCGGCGCCGATGGTGGCGGCCTTGCTGCCGGCAGCGCGGATCTCTGCTGCCACGGCCTCGGCCTTTTCGGCGGACGAGCGGTAATGAACCACCACGGCCCAGCCGTCGCGGGCCAGCCGGCGCGCAATGGCCGCGCCGACGCGGTCGGCGGCGCCGGTGATGAGGGCGACACGGCTGGAATCGGCCGGGGAATGCTCGGGTGCGAATGTCATGAGTCGAGCCGGAAGATAGGGCTTCGCGCTCGGGGGTTCAATTGATGGCTAGGTGGTCGGCGCGTGCCAAGTTGTGATGCCGGGGCGGAAGGGCCGTGAGGCACGTATCGCAAGCAGAGTTGGTGGCGACAACTGGCGGTCCACCCGGATTTCCCCCGCTGCTTCAAGTACGTGCAAGCTTGTGACTACCGACTCTCTGCAATCGGGCGTAACGTCGCAGTTGCGAGTTGGGGGCCACTCGGCTTCCAAGAGCTGGATCTGAGGAGCGTCCAATGGAAGCAATTATTCCGATTCTGGTTCAACTGATTGGCGGCGGTGTCGGGGGCAACGGCATCGCGGCCGTTCTCAAGCAGGTCAATCTCGGCCCGGTGGGCAATACCATAGCCGGCGCGATCGGCGGCTGGCTCGGCACCTGGCTGGCGGGCATGATCCCGGGGCTTTCCGGGCTGGTCGGCACCGCGGCGGCGGCAGCCGGCACCGGCGGCATGGATATCGGCGCGCTGGCCGGGCAGGGGCTGACCGGCCTCGTCGGCGGCGGCATCCTGACCACCATTGCCGGGCTGATCAAGAACGCCACGATGAAGAGCAGCTGATCGGAGACGACATCCCTTATCGGTTACGCTTTAGTGCCTGAAAGCGTTTGACTTCCTGTTACTTGCCCCGGGCGGCCGCCCGGGGCTTTCGATTGCATAGAGTTATGTCCATGACTGAGCCCCAAGCCGGGCAAGTGCGCCGCCGTGCCGACGACATCGCGCTCGGCATTGGCCTGACGATCCTCGCCATCGTGATCTTCGGCATCCAGGACGCGGTTTCCAAGTCGCTGGTGCAGACGCACTCGCCGTTCCAGCTCGCCATGCTCAGGTTCTGGGCGTTTGCGGCCTTCTCGCTGGTGCTGGTCAGCCGGCAGGGGCCGCTGAGGGAGGCATTCCGCTCGAAGTATCCGTGGCTGCAGCTCCTGCGCGCCATCCTGCTGGTGGTCGATATCTGGTTCTTCGCCATGGCGCTGAAGACCGTGCCGCTGGCCGAACTGCAGGCCGTGGTGCTGGTCTACCCGCTGATGGCGACGCTGGTGGCGATCCCCATTCTTGGCGAAAAGGTCGGGCTGTTCCGGCTGGCGGCGGTGTTCATCGGCTTTTGCGGCGCGCTGGTGATCGTCCGCCCGGGCGGGCTGCCGATCGATGGCGGGGTGATCTTCGCCATCCTCTCGGCGGCGTGCTACGCGGTCTACATCGCGCTGACCCGAAAAGTATCGAGCGCCGACACCACGGCGACCAGCATGGTCTATGTCGGAGTGGGCGGCCTGGTGCTGACCACAGCGGTCGGCGTGTTCTTCTGGCAGCCGATGGATCTCGCGGCGATCCTGCAGATGGGCCTCGTGATGATCACCTCCACCGCGGCGCACGGGCTGATGATGGTGGCGCTGTCACGCGCGCCGGCCAGCACCCTGCAGCCGTTCAATTATTTCGCTCTGCCCTGGGGCATTTTCCTCAGCTACCAGGTGTTCGGCCACCTGATCGATCCCGTGGCACTGATCGGTGGCGGCATCATCGTCGGCGCCGGGTTGGTGGTGATGGCGCGCGAACGGCACCTGAGCCGGGCCGGGCGGCGCGCGGCGGTGACGGCGGCGGAGGAAGAGACGCTGGGGCATTGAGGGGGCGTGCTGATGCTGTGTGGATGGCCAGTTACCCTCCGGCAGTTCCTCCCACTCGGGGTCATCCCTGCGAAGGCAGGGACCCAACTATCGGCTGGCACGGGCGGCGAGATGGGTCCCTGCTTTCGCAGGGATGACATCGAGTTTGAGGGTCGATCGTGCCTTACGTCACCAGGCACTATGCATCTGCCCTCAGCATCTTGAATCCCCGAGCCATCAGGGACATCTGATGGGCAACAGGTACTGATGCCTGCGACGAGGGGATAAGCCGATGGTTGTGCTGCTGGAAATCTTCCTGGTGCTGGGGCTGGTTGTCCTCGCTGGCAGCTATTTCTTCCGCGGGCGGCGCGATGCCGAGCGGCAGCAGGTGATCGAGCGGCGGGTCGACGCCTATATGCAGACCATCCGCCGCGAAGGCGGCAGTTCCGAGCTCGCCGCCATGGGCGATCTCGAGCTCAAGGACCTGCTGCTGTCGAGTGCCCGCAACCTGCGCGTCCAGGCCGAGCGCAAGTGGTACATCCTATTGGGCGGCGGGGCCGCCGCGGTGCTGGCGGCGATCGCCATCGGCACCGAAGAAGGCACCCGCGGCTTCGGCATCGTGCTGCTGGTGGCGGCGCTGGCGCTCTACGGCGTCAACGAGTTCATGGGGCGCAAGATGCGCGAACCGCTGGTGGCGCGGGGGATCGATGTGGAGCGGCTGCGGGTGGAATAGCGGCAGTCCGCTGCAGGAGAGCGGCAGTCGGCAGTCGGCAGTAGGCAGTCGATGTAGAAAGTGACATCAGCTTCGACTGCCGACTGCCGACTGCCGACTGCCGACTGCCGACTGCCGACTGCCGACTGCCGACTGCCGACTGCCGACTGCCCTACAGCCGCCGCATCTTCCCCACCATGAAGACCACGGCGCCGGCCAGCACGAGCACGATCGGCGCCAGCACCATGATCGACAGGATCGTGCCATCGATATGGATGGTGCCGTTCTTCTGCAGCTCGGACAGCCCGAAGCGTTCGATGAAGAAGATGCCGAGGCCCAGGCTCGCGAGGGTGGAGGCGAGCTTCACGTAGGGCTTCATCTGCTGCGTAGCCATAGGGCACCGGGCGCTGTGTCGTCGAAACTAGATAGGTCGCGGCACCGCGCCCGGCAAGCGCATCAGTTGCTGAAGCAGAACGAGACGTTCGGGCGGCCGAAGCAGGCCTGGCTGCGATAGAACGGGTAGACCGGGCGGGCGCGGTAGCGCGGGCGCTCCAGATAGAAGCCGTCATCGTAGTAATCGTCGTCGTAATAGTCGCGGTCGCGGTAGCGGTCGGCGTTGAGGTAGTTGGCGTTCACCCAGCCATCCGGGCCGCGCTGCTCGACCAGGCACCAGGCGCCCTTGCAATAGTCGATATCGACGCGCTGGCCGGAGCGCAGCACGCCGACCACGGCGTAGCCTGTGCCGGGGCCGGAGCGCACATTGACCGTGGAGGAGGCGTAGGCGGTGGCGGCGCTGGCCGCGGTGGCGCCGGCGGCGAGCGCGAACAGCGCGCTGGCAAGGCCGATGGCGAAGTGGCGGAAGGGCATGAGGGAATCCTTTCGGGACGTAATAGTTGGTCTCCCCAAACGGGGCCAACCTGCTCCGGGTTTCCTGAACCGAAACTGAACGGCGAGGCCTCCGGCGAGCGCCTACCTGCGCGGGCAGGCCTGCGCGTAATCGCCCCGGATGCAGATGATATCGCCGTAGAAATCATACTCCTCGTAGCGCTGGTGCGGCCGCTCGAGGAAGGCATAATTGTCGAAATGCCGCTCACCGCCGTAATAGCCGCCGGCATAGCTGCCGCTCCGGTGGTCGACATTGGCGACGAAGCCATGCTTGGCGTAGTGGCGCGGCGTGGTGAGGTAGTTGGCATCGACCCAGCCAGCGGGGCCGGACCGCCGGATGAGGCACCAGGGGCCGCGGCAGTGGTCGATCCGGACCCGCTCGCCGGCGGACAGTACGCCGATCACCGGATGGCTGCCGCCCGGGCCGGCGCGGACATTGACGACGGTGGAGGCAACGGCGCCGCCGGCGAGGGCCGGTGCAGCAGCCAGACCGAGGCTGACGAGAGTGACGAGGGCCGTGAAGGCGACGCGGGCAGCGGACATGCCGGGCTCCTTTTGCGATGTAGCGCCTGGCACGTAACGCGCGACAGCCGTGAAACGCTGCAGTGCCGCGATCGGCGATGTTAACCGCCCGTAAACGAAAGCGCCCCTGGGGCGTTTTGCCTAAAGGCAAAGCCGCCCCTGGGGGGAGGACCCAGGAGCGGCTTGCTGTCAGCCGATGGCTGAAGAGGGAGCGACACCGCCCGGGAGCGTTTTACCGCTGCGCGGCAAGCCGCCCCTGGGGGCGCCGGAGCGTTTCGCCTTTCGGCGAAGCCGCCCGAGGGGGCCGGAGCGTTTCGCCTTTCGGCGAAGCCGCCCGGGGGGGCCGGAGCGTTTCGCCTTTCGGCGAAGCCGCCCGGGGGATCGTTCCGCCGCTTGCGCGGCGGAGCCGACCGAGGGGTTAGTACGCGCTGCCGCCGATGCAGAACGAGGCGTTCTTGCCGTCGACGCAGAAGCTGCTGCCGAAACCGTAGCCGTAGCCCGGCTTCACCGGGTAGACCGGGCCGTCATCGTAATAGTCGAAATCGAGGGCATTGGCCTTCACCCAGCCATCGGGGCCGGAGATCTGCACCTTGTACCAGTTCTTCCACTGGCCGATGACCTTCACCTTGTCGCCTTCGTAGATGCTGTTGACGATCTGCGAGCCGTTCTGGTGGTTTTTGCGGACGTTGGCGTCGTTATCGACATAGGCCCAGGTGGCGGCCATGGAGGCGCCGGCGGTGGCGATGACGATGGCAGTTGCGAGAGCTGCGGTCTTGATGCTGGTGATGAACATGGTGGGATCCTTGGTTGGAGTCGTTAGCGGCACTGCTGCCTTGTCATGAGGTGTAGCAGGGCCAATCTGAACGCAGCCTGAAACCCCTGTAAATCTGGCGTAAACCGAAAACAGAGCGCCTCCGGGAGGGAGATCCCGGAGGCGCGATGGGGGGAGGGGTGGGGGGCGGGAGACCGGATCGTTTCACCGCTTTGCGGTGAAGCCGACCGCCGGATCGTTTCGCCGCGTTGCGGCGAAGCCGACCGGGGGAGCGTTTCGCCGTTCCGGCGAAGCCGACCGGGGGTAGGCCGCCCGGGAGCGTTTGCCGCTACGCGGCAAGCCGCCCCTGGGGCCGGAGCGCTTCGCCGTTTGCACGGCGAAGCCGCAGCGGGAGCGTTTCGCCTTCGGCGAAGCCGCCCCTAGTAACCGCCGCTCAGGCAGAACGAGGCGTTCTGGCCGTTGATGCAGAACGAGCCGCCATAGCCGTAGCCATAGCCGGGGAACGGATACTGCTGGGCGAAATCGAGCACGTTGCCCTTCACCCAACCATCCTGGCCCGGGATCTGCAGCTTGTACCAGTTGTTCCACTGGCCGACGATCTTCACCTTCTGGCCGGCGGCGACCCAGTTGACGTTGGCAGAGTCCTTCTTGTGGAACTGCTTGACCTTGGTGTTGTTCTCCACCCAGGCGTACTGGGCGGCCATCGATACACCAGCGGTGGCGACGACGACGAGAGTGGCGAGAGCGGCGGTTTTGAGGGTACGGAAAGACATCTTCGGTTTCCTTCGGTTCTTGGGTTGGGATCTGCCATCAGCAAATCCGGTGGCATCACTGCCTTGACCGTGAAGTTAGAAGGATGTGCCTGAACCGAAGCTGAAACCTCCGTTTATGTAGAATGATTTAGCGCGCTACGCCGATTCTGTTCATCATTGTGGCGGCGCTTACCAGCAGAACATGCTGTTGTCGTCCTCGTCGTCGCAGGTCTTGATCGGGTCGAGTGGATCGAAGCCCTCGAACTTGTACGGGGTGACCTCGAGCTTGGCGCCCGAGCCGACCAGATAGGAGCCGCGCACCCAGCCGGCGGGCTCGCCCGCCTTATCGAGGAACAGGCACCAGTTGGAGCTTTGGGTGCAGCGCTGCAACCGCACCTCGGTGCCTTTGCGCAGCGTGCCGATGGTTTCGTAACCCGAGCCGGGGCCAGAGCGTACCGGGATATCGCCGGAAGCGCGTGCCGTGCCTCGCGACGCGGCCTCAGCGGGGAGCGCCGCAAGGCTGGCGGCAACGAGGCCGAGGGCGAGAATGGCAGTGCGCATGGCGAGGGCTTCCGGGGAATTGTTGTTGCGACGAGCAACGCCCGCAAAGCGGGCGAAATCGGGGCGGCCTGACGCGAACGCCAGCAGTCGGCGCACCTCCCCCGCCTGCGGGGGAGGGGGACCAGCCGAAAGGCTGGTGGAGGGGCGAGTCACAAACACCGGCTTCTGTCGATCCACCCACGGCCGGTGCGTGGGGCACCCCCTCCACCACGCTTCCGCGCGGTCCCCCTCCCCCGCAAGCGGGAGAGGTGCGCCGACTGCCCGCTTTGTTTTTTACCCTACAACCGCACCGCCCCATGGTCGCCCACGGCTGGCTTCGCCCCCGTCACGGCCGCGGTCAGCATGATCGCCGTGGCGACCAGCTGGCTCGGGCCTTCCCAGATTTCGGCGTTCTCCGGCGTCACCGTCAGCAGGCGGATCTCCGGGTCGTCGGCGCTGTCCCACCAGGCTTTGGCGAAGGGCGTCCACAGTTCCTTGATGCGGGCGCGATCGTTGCTGACCACGGCCTGGCCGGTGATGGTGACATAGTCGTGCGAACCGTGATCGGCGAAGGCGAGGGTGACGGTGGGGTATTTCTCGACCTGCTGCGCCAGAGTGAGCGCCGGGGCGCCGGTAGCCTCGGCCAGCGTGGTGCCGCCATGCGCACCGATGAGGAACTGGATGGCATCGGCCTCGCGATCGACATGCGCCGAAAGCGGGCGGATGCGCTGCTGCTCGCCATCCCAGGTGGTGACGAGGGCGATGCGGATCTTTTCGGCCAGGTGCCACGCCTTGTCGGCGAGCTCGGCGGGGGTGAGGCGATGTTCTTCGTTGGCCATGATGGGCTCCTGTTGCTGTGAGGAGCCAACGAGCCAGCGGGGCAGGAGTTGCCGCGGGACGACGAAGTGATCAGTAGCGCAGTGGCCGCCGCCGCTTGATCTCGGCGATGCGCTCGGCATCGGCCTCGGCGCTGAGGTAGCGGCCGCGCTCCAGGATCTCGAGGGTATACTCGCGGTAGGTCAGCCCCATCGCCTCGGCGCGGCGGGCGCGCATCACCGCGATATCGTAAGGCACGTCGTTGAAGGCCTTTTCGCTGGCGGCCTTCCATTCGAAATAGTTGCCGATGCCGTTGTCGCCCCACGGCCGCGGAGAATCGTCGAGCGGCGGGCCGCCATTGGAGAGCGGCGCGGCAGGGGCCTCGGGTTCGGCGAACTCTTTGCGCTTCAACATGCCGCCATGTTCGGGCGGCGCGGCACGAAGATCAATGCAGCCGGCGTTATGGCAGCCATCAACGCCTCGGATGGCTCAGGCGCGGGTTTCGGCGCCGGTAACTGCGCCGAACAGCCGCTCGAGCAGGCCCTGGTCGCGGTGGCCGCCGGCCTCCTTCTTCAACTGCACCAGCAGCGCGCTGGTGGCATCGAGCCGCTGGCAGGCGAGGGTGGCGACGTGCAACGCGGCGATCGGGCTCTGCTCGAGCCAGCGCAGCCCATCCTCGATATGGCGCACCTCCACCGGGGTGAGCGCCGTGACATCGGCGGAATGGTCGGCGCCGAGCAGGATGCTCATTTCGCCGACGAGGGTGCCGGGCTCGGTGATGCGCGCCACCTCGACACCATCGCGTTCGACCACCAGCCGGCCGGACACCAGGATGAACAGTTCACCGCGCGACTCGCCGGTTTCGATCAACCGCTCGCCGCGCGCGAGGCTACGCGTCGGATAGGCATTGGTCAGCGCCAGGAGATTGGCCATGGTTCGGAAGTCCCCCACAAGATTCAAGCGGGCCCGCGCCCCGCGAGGGAGAGCATAGCGCGGTTATGCGAGGTGGTCATGTCGGTTGGAGAGGCCCTCTTCACCTCTCCCTTGGGGGAGAGGTCGGCGCGTAGCGCCGGGTGAGGGGGCCTTCCCCACGCTCGGCGTCTGCGGCAAGGCCCCCTCACCCTGACCCTCTCCCCCAGAGGGAGAGGGGACGATGGAGCCGATGGCTTCGATGCGGTCAGCCCCGGCGGAACAGCGCGAACCACACACCGGCAGCGCCGGCGGCGAACAGCAAAGCCCCGAGCACAGCCCAGAGCAGCGACGGCCCTTCCAGCGCCTCGCACTCCGCGACGCAGAGGATCGGCCCCAGCGTCACCAGCCCAGTGCCCTGCAGGAACCACAGGCCGCCGAGCAGCACGGCAATGGCGCCGAGCGCGGCTCCGGTCCATTTCATGATGTCCTCCCGGTGCGCGTGGTGGAGTTCGGCACAGGAGGGCAATGCGCCCATTGCTGCATCGTTCCGCGGCACCTCCAACCGCACGCGCCGGTGCGCAGGTCAGCAAAACCCAGTGGACTCCGGCAAAGCCTCATGCCTAGAACAAAACGCGAACAAATGCCGGAGCCGACCTATGCCCAGACACACCATTCCGCTCAACGGCCGCACCACGCGGCATCCGAAATTCACCCAGGACGAGGTGGAAGCCTTGCTGCAGAAGGGCTTCCGCTTCGCCATCTACCACCCCGCCGGCGACGAGTTCCGGCTGAGCCTGCCGCTCGAGACCATCGAGGACCGGACCCATGGCACGCTGACGATCTCGCAGGGGTGATGCCTCAGTTGAGCCGTTCGCTGAGCGTCACCCGGATCGTGTCGCCGACGCGCTTGCCGAGCTGGGTGCGAAGCTTCGCCGCCACCGGCAGCTTGTGGGTGCCGTTGCCGAGCGCCATGAAGCTGGAGCGAAACGGTTTCCCGTCCATGGTGCCGGCGACCTTCACCAGGCCGCGGGTGCCGAAGAAGCCGACCGAGTCGGGCCACACCAGGTAGGTCCATCCGCCCGCGGCGGAGCTCTGGACCAGGGTGGCTTCGAAACTGGTGGGAAGAGTTGCGGACATGATGGGCTCCTTTTCGCTTGCCTGAACCTATGTCGCGCGAGGTGGGGCGATTTCGACAGCGCAGGGACGGAGCCCAGGTTCCAGGCGCGCGCCGCTTTGGTGACCTTGCCGCCGGAGGCACCCCAGACTCGGTGTCATCCCTGCGAAAGCAGGGACCCATCTATCCACTCGTGCTGCGGCGAGTTGGGTCCCCTGTCGCTGGGATAACACCGGAGGTGGGGTGATCGCAGTGGGTCACCTTCGGTTGCACCCGCCCGTCCGATCTATCCATCGGGTGTCACCAAGTCCGCCCCAACCGCGATGTCATCCCGGCGAAGGCCGGGACCCATCCTGAGATGCTGCGGTTCTTGCGCAAGTACCTCACCACCTCAGGATGGGCCCCGGCCTGCGCCGGGGTGACACCGTGGATGGGGGAACACCGGAGACAAGCCCTTTCGCACCCTTCGATCAGTTTTCACGCAATGCGCGCAAGCGCGGCTCACGGATCCCCCAGCTTCACCGTGCGCCAGGTCTGCGTCACGCGGATGGGGCCGGGGCGGCGGATCAGCATCCGGCCATAGTCCTCGCCATAGGGCGAGTTGAGGGTGACGCGGATGCACTCGTCGGTGCCGCAGCGCGGGCAGGGGAAGGGCGGCCACAGCGCCGGCCGCTCGGGATCGAGCAGTTCGATGAGATCGCTGGCGAGATAGGTGGCGCCGCGGCGGCAGCGATTGCACTTGATGATCACCAGCTGGCCCCACTCGGCGGCATGCTTCAGCAGGTGGGTCTTGCCGGGATATTTCTTCTGCAGGTGGCCGGGCGGCGGCATAGGCGGACTCGATGTCGTTCCCCGTTTGTTCTGGTGACCGGTGGTCGAGGCGTCAATAGGCCGGCAATGACGTTACGGTGTGGGGCAGGGGCCCGCGCACTGTGCGATGGCCACCAGGCTCTCGGTGGTCCTCCACCGTGAAACGGGGGAGGGGGACCAGCGAAGCTGGTGGAGGGGGCGGCCCCAAACACCGGCGCATCCTGCCGCCCCCTCCACCGCCTTCGGCGGTCCCCCTCCCCCGCTACGCGGTGGAGGACCACCGAGAAGCCGGCGCAAAAACACACACATGCGATAGCCCTCCCCTTTGCGGGGGACGGACAGGTGGAGGGCTCTTCCCCCACCGGCCCCTCAGCACCGCAAGTGCATAGCCCTGCCGATCACTTGGTGCCGACGACGCCGTCCAGCGCCTCGGAGTTGACCCAGCCGGTCAGCCGGCGGCCGGGTTCGCGCAGCGTTACCTGGCAATAGCCCGGCAGCGCTGTGCATTCATGCAGCGTCACCCGATCGCCCTTCGCCAGTTGTCCGAACGGCCGGTGGCCGGGCATGCGGTAGATCGTGGTGCTGCGCAGCACGGTGACAGCAGGAAACTCCTGTGCCACCGCGGGGGCGGAGAACGAGCCGGGCGCGACGAGGCTGGCAACCAGGGCGAGCGCGGCGGCATGACGTTTGCTGAGCATGGTGTCTGGATCCGTCTCTGGAGTGGTCACTGGGTGGACACGGCGCCGTCGAGTGCATCGGCGGCGACCCAGCCATTGAAGGGATGCGGCCCCTGCAACTGCCCGACCCGGCACCAGGTGGGCTTGCCCACGCATTCATAGAGCTTCAGCCGCTCGCCCTTGGCGATGCCGGTGATCCGCCGCCAATCCGGCGGCGGCGCACGCAGCAGGTCGGTGGCGCGAATGGCGGTGATCTCGGGGAAGGATTGAGCGAAGGACGGGGCAGTCAAACAGGCGGCCGCAACGGCCAGAACCGTGACGCTAAGCTTTGGCAGCATTTGATGTTTTACCTCGCGTTGCGGGATGCAACGGGGCGAACATGAAAGTCATATGATGAATTGAGGATGAATTGAGGATGGCAGGATAGCTAGCCTAGCCAACGCCCGATCCGGTTGGAAGCAATCTAGTTCGCTATGCCGTTGGGTAGATTCCCCTTGCGAACGCTCCGGCAATCTTAGTGAATGTGATCACTGTAGCTTTCGGGAGCGGGGCGGTGCCGAAGAAGAACAAGCCAACGTGGGCGACTCTAGAGGAAGAGGTGAGGGCAGAGGCGTCCGTCATATGGGGGCGGAGCTTCGCTTCGCAACTGGTCCACGGACGTCAAATTGATGCCTACTCTCAATCACCGACGGGCGATCACGTTGCGATCGAGGTAACGGAACAAAAGAACATCAATAAAGTACAAGAGGATATCGGAAAGCTTGTACATGTAAGAAACGCGAACTTCGGGCAACAAAGTGGGTTCAGATCTACGAAGTGCGTGATAGTTACACTATTTGAGCCTACTATTTCGATGAGGAGTGCCTGCGCCTCAATTAGCATTGACATCTATTCTATCGAGGAGTTTCGTAAGCTTTTCCTGCCATTTGAGGAGTATGCTGACGCGCGGCGAAGAATTCCATTTGGCAGCGCGGTGGATCCGGAAACAGGTAAGCCCGATCCGCGGCAGTACGTTAAGGTTCAATTTCTGCAAGAGGAACGATTAGTCAACGCGAGCACCGTTGCAGACGGTCTGGTTGATGGCCATAAGTACATCGTTGTAGGCGAATACGGAACAGGAAAGAGCAAATTCTTTGAGTATACGTTCAATGAATTTGCGGCGTCGGCGCGTTCGAACTCACTCTTCCCAATCGCTATTGATCTCAGGCGGGTGTGGGGCCTTCGTGACCGTTACGAGATTCTCCGCCGTCATCTTCACGATGTAGGCTTAGCCGCCCACGAGCAAGCATTTATCCGAGCATACTCGGAGGGATATCTGCTGATTATGCTGGACGGATTTGACGAGGTGGCGGCCCACTCTTGGAGCGATGACCCAGTCAGTCTTCGTAATCTACGCGCAGACGCCCTAAGTGGAGCGCGAGACCTAATTTCAAATCAGTCCATGGGAGTGATTGTCTGCGGTCGGGACCATTATTTTGACAGTCACGATGAGATGAAGTCTGCATTGGGACTTGCTTCTGCTGATCCGACAGTATTGGAGACCAAGGACGAATTTTCTCAAGCGGAGATTGAGCAATTCGTTCAGAATGCTGGGTTCAAGGGGAAAGTGCCGGCTTGGCTTCCGAAGAAGCCGCTTACGTGTGAGTTCTTCATAAGGGCATTTAGCGGAGACCTATCGCAGGCGAAGTTTGCCTCAGATAGTCCAGACCAGTTCTGGGAAGTATATTTCTCTTCGGTCTGCGAACGCGAAGCACGTCTCAATCCTGGCTTTGACGCCGCCGCTATTGGGCGCGTCTTGGTTTCTGTTGCAGCGGCAACCCGCACCAAGCCGCAGGATGTCGGGCCAATATCGCTGGCGGAGATACGTCAAGCGTTCGAGCGAGCGGTCGGTTACACACCGGTGGATCAAGCAAGCGTGCTACTTCAAAGGCTTTCGGGCCTAGGCAGAACGGCTGCGGATTCCGAGGACCGTCGATTTGTGGACACCTACCTCCTCGAGGGCCTGAGAGCACTTCACGACTTAGATTTCGTCTTGAAGACAGGCTCAGATGTTTACCTGTCCGAGGATTGGGTCAACCCTGTCGGGGAGTACGGTAGGGGCATCTTGGCCCAAAGAATTGCAGACAGGGGACTCGAAGACGACGCTCGCGCATTTTGCCTGTCCGCTATGCGGCACAAGAATCATACCTTGATCGCGGACATCGCATCCGCCTTGCTAATTGCAGGCGAGACCGAAATTGACTTCTCAAAACTGGCACTAAGTGGTGCTTCGATCGGTCGTCTGGATTTCAGCAATGTTGCTGTATCTAATCTGTTTATTTCTAATAGCATAATAAACACCATCGAGCTGCCATCAAGCTCTCCTAAGGATACAACGATCTCGCAATCGATCATATCTTTGGTAAATGGCGTGTCGGCTGTTCAGGGCATGCCTGAGTGGTTTACTGAGTGCGAGGTGGATAACTTTACGTCCGTCGCAAATACATCAAGAATTAAGACGTCGTCTATTAAGCCAGCCGAGAAAGTACTCGTGGCGATCCTTCACAAGACCTTTTTTCAACCGGGATCTGCGAGAAAGGAAGAGGCACTGCTTCGCGGTTTGGGCAAATTTGCCAAACCAAAAACTGTCTCCAGCATTATTAACAAATTGATATCTGAGGGCATCATTACTGAGGAACGGGGCGATAGTGGGCGTATTTATGCTCCCGTTAGATCTCAGATGAGGCGCGTTGGTAAGATTGTGTCGGAACTAAATATGTCTCAGGACGAGATCTGGAAGTACGTATCTACCATCGACAAAAGCTGATCCCACTCATTGGCGGTACGGGTGTTTGGTTGTCGGAGTAGCTAGTTGCAGTTGATGTGCATTGATCTTGGTCCCTGGGCTCCAGCGCTCGCTCTGTGATTGTGAACACGCTAATCCACCCCACCCTCCAGTACATCCAACTCCATCTCCCGCAGCCGCTTCACCTCATCTCGCAACCTTGCCGCCGCCATTCGAGCGTAGCTCTCATGGCCTTCTCATCTAAAATCGCTCCACTGGAGCGATTTTGCCTTCGGCACGGTTCGAAGTCTCAAGCTCAACTTCGTGAGTTTGAACTGACTAGTCTGCCGAACCTTCAAGGACGTCCAGTTCCATCTCCCGCAGCCGCTTCACCTCATCCCTCAGCCGTGCCGCCTTCTCGAACTCCAGGTTCGTGGCCGCCTCGCGCATCTCGCGTTCCAGATCCTTGATCACCGCAGCGAGGTTCGCCCCAGCCTGGACCTTTTCCTTGCCGCTCTTGTCTTTGCCGATCGAGACGGTGACGTGGTCCTGTTCGTAGATGCTGTCGACGATTTCCTTGATGTTGGATTTCACCGATTGCGGGGTGATGCCGTTGGCTTCGTTGTAGGCCTGCTGCTTTTCGCGGCGGCGGTTGGTTTCGGCCATGGCGCGTTCCATGGAGCCGGTGATGTTGTCGGCGTAGAGGATGACCTTGCCGTCGACGTTACGGGCGGCGCGGCCGATGGTCTGGATCAGTGAGGTTTCGGAGCGCAAAAACCCTTCCTTGTCGGCATCGAGGATGGCGACGAGGGCGCATTCGGGGATGTCGAGGCCTTCACGCAAAAGGTTGATGCCGACCAGCACGTCGAAGGCGCCTAGGCGGAGATCGCGGATGATCTCGATGCGCTCGATGGTGTCGATGTCGGAGTGCATGTAGCGCACCCGGATGCCCTGCTCGTGCATGTATTCGGTGAGATCCTCGGCCATGCGCTTAGTGAGCACGGTGACCAGGGTGCGGTAGCCTGCCTTCGACACCTGGCGGATCTCGTCGACCACGTCGTCGACCTGGGTCTTGGCCGGGCGGATCTCGACCGGGGGGTCGATCAGGCCGGTGGGGCGGATCACCTGTTCGGCGAACACGCCGCCCGACTGCTCCATTTCCCAGGCGCCGGGGGTGGCCGAGACATAGACGGTCTGCGGGCGCATGGCGTTCCACTCCTCGAAGCGGAGCGGGCGGTTGTCCATGGCCGAGGGCAGGCGGAAGCCGTATTCGGCGAGGGTGGCCTTACGACGCAGGTCGCCGCGATACATGGCGCCGAGCTGGCCGACGGTGACGTGGCTTTCGTCGATGAACACCAGGGCGTTGTCGGGCAGGTATTCGAACAAAGTCGGCGGCGGCTCGCCGGGCTTCCGGCCGGAGAAGTAGCGCGAATAGTTCTCGATGCCGGCGCAGGAGCCGGTGGCTTCCATCATTTCGAGATCGAACAGGGTTCGCTGCTCCAGCCGCTGCGCTTCGAGGAAGCGGCCAGCGCCGTTGAGCTCCTGCAGGCGGGCGGCGAGTTCCTTGCGGATCTCCTTGATGGCGCCGGTGAGGGTGGCGCGCGGCGTCACATAGTGGCTGTTGGCGAAGATGCGGATCGAGAGCAGGTCGGAGGATTTCTTGCCGGTCAGCGGATCGAACTCGGAGATCGACTCGATCTCGTTGCCGAACAGGGTGATGCGCCAGGCGGCATCCTCATAGTGGGCCGGGAACAGTTCCACCGTGTCGCCGCGCACCCGGAACGTGCCGCGGGTGAAGCCGGCATCGCCGCGCTTGTATTGCAGCTGGGCGAGCGAGCGCAGCAGCTGCTGCTGATCGACCTTCTGGCCCTTCCTGAGGTCGAAGGTCATGGCGGTGTAATCTTCCACCGAGCCGATACCGTAGATGCAGGAAACCGAGGCGACGATGATCACGTCGTCGCGTTCGAGCAGCGCACGCGTCGCCGAGTGGCGCATGCGGTCGATCTGCTCGTTGATGGTCGATTCCTTCTCGATATAGGTGTCGGTCCGCGGCACATAGGCCTCGGGCTGGTAATAGTCGTAGTAGGAGACGAAGTACTCGACGGCGTTGTCGGGGAAGAACGACTTCATCTCGCCATAGAGCTGGGCCGCCAGCGTCTTGTTGGGCGCGAGGATCAGCGCCGGGCGCTGGGTGCGCATGATGGTCTGCGCCGCGGTAAAAGTCTTGCCCGAGCCGGTGACGCCGAGCAGCACCTGGTCGGTCTCGCCGTTCTCGATGCCTTCCACCAGGTCGGCGATGGCGGTGGGCTGGTCGCCGCGCGGCTCATAGGCGGTCACCAGCTTGAACGGCACGCCGCCTTCGGATTTTTCGCGCGGGGCAGGGCGGTGGGGCTTCCACTCGGTGTTGCCCTCCACCTCCTTGCGGCCATGCAGGATGATATCCTCGAGGGCCTTCACCGTGGCCGAGATGCCAACCGTCTGCGCGCCGGCCAGCGACTGGCCGGGCATGTTCTTGGCCCTGACCTTCTTCTTCGAGGTTTCCAGCGCCTCGCGCAGCTGCTCCATCACCTCGGGGTCCTTCGCGGCCTGGCGCGAGATATCGCGGGCCGTCACTCGGCCCGATGGCAGATGGCCGAAGCCGGCCTGGTCGGATTCACCCATGCCGCCGAAATCCGGGCGGTCGACCGAGTTGGCCTTCGACTTCGGAGCCTTGAGCTGCATGCCGGTGGCAGCGGAGCGGGCGCTCTTTTTCTGCTTCTCCTGCGCCAGCGGGCCATCGGCCTTCCTGATCTGCGGGGTATCAAAATCGCCGCCGCGGACGGGTTGGGGCTTCAACGGCTGGATGCCGGTGCCGGCGGCTTCGGCGGCGCGGCGGGCGGCATTGTCGAGGGCGCGCTTGTTCTTCAGGCGCTCCTGCGGCAGCCGCTTGTTCATCTGCTCGGCTTCGGCCTTTTCGATCTCGCCGATGAAGTCGTCGATGGAGAAGTCGGAAACCGGCTTTTTCGGGGGCATGGCGGACTCTCGAGGGCGATTGAGGCTGCTTCAGCGGACACCATAGATGGGTGTGCTGCCAGAATCTGTCAGTGTTGTCGTGGTTCGACAGCAATATAGGGCGCGGCGAACGGAATGTGAACGGGGGATGCCAAAGGCACCGGCCGGCACCCTCCCCTTGACGGGGAGGTAAGCGGAGCTCGGTAGCGCCAGCGACCTGGCGAAGCTCGGAGGGGGGTGGTCACCTCTCCCTTGGGGGAGAGGTCGGCGCGCAGCGCCGGGTGAGGGGGCCTTGCCCGCGTTCGGTGGGTGCGGCAAGGCCCCCTCACCCTGACCCTCTCCCCCAGAGGGAGAGGGGACGCGGGGAGAGCGCCCTGCGGGACGCCGTTGGTGCTTTGGTCGCCGGACCTGGTGTTGCCGGCCGCAGGAACCGAGCCCGCTGCACACCCCCTCCGAGCGCCGCTAGCTCGCTGGCGCTCGCAAGCTCTGCTTGCCTCCCCCGTCAAGGGCAGGGCTATCGCATATGAACAGCCACCGGGCTCTCAGTGGTCCTCCACCGCGCAGCGGGGGAGGGGGACCAGCGAAGCTGGTGGAGGGGGCGGCCCCAAAAACCGGCGTATCCTGCCGCCCCCTCCACCGCCTTCGGCGGTCCCCCTCCCCCGTTTCACGGTGGAGGACCACCGAGAGTCCTGTGCGAAAGCCATATGCGATAGCCCTGCCGTCAAGGGGGAGGTGGGGGCCGGTGCTTGGGAGTGGATTCAGCGGTGCCCACCGGCCGGCACCCTCCCCGTGACGGGGAGGGATGGGGTGGGGTGTGCCGCGGGCTCGATGGTGCTTGGGCCGCCAGAACGATCGGGGCTCCTCCCACCCCCTCCGAGCGCCGCTAGCTCGCTGGCGCTCGCAAGCTCTGCTTGCCTCCCCCGTCGAGGGGGAGGTGGGGCCGGTGCTTGCCGGAGGCTGCCCAAACACCAGCCGGCACCCTCCCCTTGACGGGGAGGGATGGGGTGGGGTGTGCCGCGGGCTCGATGGTGCTTGGGACTCCAGAACGATCGGGGCTCCGCACCCCCCTCCGAGCGCCGCTAGCTCGCTGGCGCTCGCAAGCTTTGCTTGCCTCCCCCGTCGAGGGGGAGGTGGGGGCCGGTGGTTGGGGCTGGGACCGCTACCATTGGATGTGCCGTTGTGGATGTTTTGCCCTTTCCCCGGCCGGCCTGGGCCGACAAGAATGGTAGTTGAGGGGGACACATGGATTCGCGGCTGTACTGGTTGGCGCTGGCGGCGTTTGTCGGGGCCATCGAAGGGGGCCTGATCGCCGGATTGCTGCCGCTGATCGGCGCCGACCTCGGGGTGAGCCTGGGGCAGGCCGGGCTCGTGGTGCTGTTCTATTCGCTGGCCTATGCGTTCGGCCCGCCGCTGCTGGCGCTGCTGCTGGGCGGGGTGGGGAGGCGGCGGATTCTTGCCGGTTCGGAGTTCGGCTTTGCAGTCTGTGCGCTGCTGATCGTGCTCTCCACCACGTTCGAGACGCTGGTGGTGGTGCGGACGGCGCTGGCGGTGGTGGCCGGCACCTATACCGGCACCGCCATGGCGACGGCGGCGATGCTGGCGCCCTATGGCAAGCGCGGCCGCTACATGCAGGTGATCAGCATGGGGCAGGCGATCGCGGCGCTGGCCGGGGTGCCGCTCGGCGCCTGGATCGCGGCGCAGTTCGGCTGGCGCGTGGTCTATGTGATGCTGGCGATCATGGCCGGGTTCTCGGCGACGGCGCTCTATCTCAAGCTGCCGCGCGGCATGCTGGGCGATACGCTGAGCATCGGCGACCGGCTGCGGGTGCTGCGCAACCCGGGCGTCGGGCGGGCGCTGCTCTCGACTCTCTTGTTCATGATCGGCTCGTCGCCGCTGATCGTCTATATCGGCGCGCTGATGACGGCGGTGGGCGTCGGCTACGAGGCGCTGCCGCTGGTGTTGCTGGCCGGCGGCATCGGTGCGGTGGCCTGCAGTGCGACCGCCGGGCGGATGTCCGACCGGCTGGGCAGCGGCCGCACCGCCACCATTGCCGGGCTGGCGGTGATCGTGGTGATGCTGGTGTTTTTCGGCCTCGCCTGGCTGCCGCCGGGGTGTGCGCTGCCGGGGCTGATGCTGACAGTGGGGGCGCAAGGCTTTGTCGGCCGCACCTATTCGATCGCCGTGGCCAGCCACATGGCGCAGATTGCACCGGGCGCCGTGCCGGTGGCGATCTCGCTCAACATGTCGGCCTTCATGATCGGCATGGCGGTGGCGGCGGCGCTTGGTGGCGTCGTGCTCGACACCTGGGGCGCCATTGCCCTGCCGCTGATCGGCGCGCCGCTGGTGGGGCTGGCGCTGATCGTCTGGCGCTCGGTGCCGCATGGGGCAGGTGAGCAGCGGGAGGGGGACGAGCCGCTGGATTGAGGGCTTCACGCGCGGGCGGTGCCACCGCGCCCCCTCGCCCCTTTGGGGAGAGGGCGGCGATGAGGCCGAAGGCCTTATCGCGGGGTGAGGGGCGCCAAGCACGCCTCTTCAGGGGCTTGGCACCTCTAAGGAAGCCGTTCCGCTGGTGTACTTGGCGCCCCTCACCCTAGCCCTCTCCCCAGAGGGGCGAGGGGACGATGGCGGCACTGCCAGTGTCACGGACCACCTAACTGTCCCGCAGCGTCCCCGCCCGGTAGCGCTCGACCACCCGGCTGACGATTTCTCGGGAGGAGATCGAGCTGGTGTAGGGCACCTGGCGCAAGCCGCCGGTGCGGGCGAGGTCGCCGTACCAGAACAGCAGCTGTTCCTCGCTCATGTCGTCGCCGTGGCAGACATAATGCGCGCCGATGCTGTCGAGGAAGGCGCGGGTGCAGTGGAGCGGCGCCGGGGTGTCGAGCACGCGGTCGACATGGCGGCAGCTCTCGACCACGGCGAGGCGTTCGGCGAAGCTGAGGATGGGCGGGGGCTTGTAGCTGGCGACATCGGCATCGCCGACGAGGCCGACCACCAGGCGATCGCCGAGCGCCCGGGCGCGGCGGAAGAACTCGACATGGCCGTGGTGGAACAGGTCGCACACCACATCGACATAGATCCACACCGGCTGCGCCGGTTCCTTCTCGCTCACCCGACTGCCCCCCGTCAGCTGGTCGGCGCCTCGACGAACTTTGCCAGTTGTCCGATCACCGTGCCCCAGCCGTCATGAAAGCCGAGTTCGGCGTGCTTGTCGCGGGTGGCGCGGTCGGAATGCATGACGTGGGCGGTGTACTGGGTGCCGCCCTCGGCCTCGTCGAGGGTGATCTCGGCGGTGATGAAGCTCGAAGGCGCCGGGCGGAAACCGCCGAGCAGGGCGTCGGTGAAGATCAGCCGGCGCTGCGGCTCGACGATGAGGAAGCAGGCGTCCATATGTGGGGCGAAAGCCGCTCCGTCCTCGCTGATCTCGGTGACCAGCGGGCCGCCGGGGATGGCTTCGAAGCGGACGGCGCGGCACCTGGCCGGCTCCGGCACCCACCATTGCTCGAACTGTCGCGGATTGGTCCAGGCATTCCACACGGCGGCGCGGGGTGCGCGGATGAAGCGCTCGATGCTGAGATCGCGTTCGGGGTCGAAGCTGCGGTTCACTTGCTGTCCTTCGTCACAAAGGCCTCGAGCCGGTCGGTGCGCCCGGTCCAGATCCGGCGCTGCGCGTTGAGCCAGCCATCGACCAGAGCGAAGGTGGATGGCTCGAGGGTGCAGGTGCGCACCCGGCCGGATTTGGCAGTGCGGATCAGCCCGCTCTGCTCGAGCGCCGCGATGTGCTTCATGAACGAGGGCAGGGCCATGTCGAACGGTTTGGCCAGCTCACCCACCGCCGTCGGGCCGCCGCCGAGGCGGGTGAGGATGGCCCGCCGGGTCGGATCGGCGAGAGCCTGGAAAATCCCATCGAGCTGTTCGGTACCGGCGTGCATGCGCGACGACTAGCATCGGATAATGCTTAGCGCAACGGCTAAGTGTTTGGTTGTGGCATCACTTAGCCATTGCGCTAACTATCTGGCATTGATAGTTAGCCAGAAGGCAAAGCATTGGAGTATGCATATGAAGCTGGTGACCACGACATTCGTCTCGCTGGATGGGGTGTATCAGGGGCCGGGCAGCCCGGATGAAGACCGCAGCGACGGGTTTTCGCGCGGCGGCTGGTTCGTGCCCTATCTCGAGCCGGGCTTCCTGGCGCAGGCGAAGACATGGCTGGAGCAGGCGGATGGCCTGCTGCTCGGGCGGCGCACCTATGAGAGCTTTTCGCGCGACTGGCCGGAGATGAACAAACCCGACGACGCCATCGGGCTGCTGATGAACCGGCTGCCGAAATACGTGGCGTCGGCAACGCTGGCGAAGGCGGAATGGGGCCCGGTGACGGTGCTGCGCGGCGACGCGCTGCAGGAGATCGAGGCGCTGAAGGCGCGTGCGGGCCGGGAGCTGCAGGTTCATGGCAGCGGCAGCCTTGCCCGCTCGCTGCTGGCGGCCGGACTGGTCGACGAGCTGCGCCTGGTGGTGGCGCCGGTGATCGTCGGTACCGGCCACAGGCTGTTCGCCGACAGCGGCGTGGCGACGGCGATGCGGGCGCTGCGCAACGACACGACACCGGGCGGGCTCAACATCCAGGTGTTCGAGCGGGTGGGGGCGCCGTACTATCAGGTGTTCCAGCGGCCATGAGCCACCTCTCCCTTGGGGGAGAGGTCGGCCCAAAGGGCCGGGTGAGGGGGCCTTCCACGGGCTCGGTGAATGCGGCAAGGCCCCCTCACCCCAACCCTCTCCCCCAGAGGGAGAGGGGGCGCTCAAGCCGTTGCACCGGTGACCCCATTAACTGGCCATCGCCCTAACCGGCTCGGCCACTCCCCCGAAGCTGCGCACTCGCGTGCCGTACTCGGCCAGCGCTGCGTCGAACTCGGCGGGGCCGAAGTCGGGCCATTTCACCCGGGTGAAGTAGAGTTCGGCCTGGGCGCATTCCCACAGCATGAAATCGGAGAGGCGCTGGTCGCCGCCGGTGCGGATGAGGAAATCGACATCCTCGGTGCCGAGCTCGGCGGCGATGGCTTCGGGGCCGGCTGCCGCCGCGGCGAGGATGGCGTCGCGGGCCGAGTAGTCGATGGCGACGCGCAGGTGCAGCCCGGTGCAGGCGGCGGTGCTGCGTTCGGCGGCAGCAATGGCCTTCACCAGGCCGAGCGGCAGTCGATCGCGGCGGCCCAGGATGGAAATGCGGACATTGGCGTCGCGCAGCTGGCGCGCCTCGACCAGCAGGAAGTGGCGGAGCAGCGCCATCATGCCGGCGACTTCCGCCTCGGAGCGGCGCCAGTTGTAGGTGGAGAAGGCATAGAGCGACAGCGCGCCGATATCGCGCGCGATGGCCGAGCGGACGATGGCGCGCACCGTGTCGGCGCCGACCTGGTGGCCGGCCGGGCGGGGCAGCCCACGCGCTTCGGCCCAGCGGCCATTGCCGTCCATGATGATCGCGACGTGGAGTTTGTGGTTGGGAGTGGTTTGCATTGTAAACCTCGTGGGTGCGAACAGGAATTGGTCAGGTGATGGTTACGGGTTGGTGGTTTTACCGAGAGAGACGGCCCCCTCCCGGCCTCCCCCATGAAGGGGGAGGTGAAGGTGAGTTTGTGGCTTGGTCGTGCCCAAAGAACAGGCGGGGCACCTCCCCCTTCATGGGGGAGGATGGGAGGGGGCCGTCTCTCTCAGTCAGCACCCTCATCACGCCGGCTGCGCCTTGCCCGGCCCGACCTGCTCCGCCCGCGCCGAAGCATCGCGGACCACGCGTTCGAGCACCGACAGATAGTCGAGAAAACGCTGGCGGCCGGCGGCTGTCAGGCGGATTTCGGTCAGCGGTCGGTTACCGATATAGCCCTTGTGGATGGTGACGAGTTCGGCCTCCTGCAGCACGGTGAGGTGGCGGCTGAGGTTGCCCTGGGTGAGGCCGCACAGCCGCAGCAGATCGTTGAAGGCGAGGCCGTCGGGGCGGCCGGCCAGCGAGGTGAGGATGCCGAGGCGGGCCTTTTCGTGGATCACCCGATCGAGCCCGTCATAGGCGAAGGGGGCGTCGGGCTCAGCGGACATTGGCGGACTCCGAAGCGCGGTGGACGATGGCGGCGACCAGCAACTGGCCGATGGCGAAGGGGATGCCCATGTGCCAGGGCGACAGGGCATGGTCGCCGGCCGCCAGCAGCAGCACGGTGAAGCCGGAGAGCAGGTACCAGGCGCCGGCCAGTGCGATGGCGCGGGGCAGCGAGCGGGCGGCTGCGAAAATGCCGAGAGCAACGAGGATCAGCCACAGCCCGGGAATCAGCCACAGCTGCCCGGCGGCGAAGCGGGCGAAAAAGGCCAGCAGCGCCGCGCCCGTGACGCCCGCCGGCACGAAGTTCAGCACCGCCTCACGGATCATCTGGTCGGCGAGGCCGGCGTGATGGCGCTGGGCCCGGCGCAGCATCTCGGCGCCGATCAGCGCCACGGCGACGATGGCAGTGAGCACCCAGCCGGTGAAATAGGCCATGGGTTCGGCGGCACCCGGCAGCACCGACTGCAGGGCCGCAACGGCGAAGGCGAGGACGCCCGACGTTGCAAGAGCGGCCGGACCGAGACCGAGGAACTCGCTCGACTGGGCGAGGCGCGACTTGATTTCGACGATGTCGGCGAGGGCTTTGTCGAGATCGGGCATGGGCCGCGCTCAGGTTTATGATGCAAACCAGATTGGGATGCAAATTGCGGCGGGTCTATGACGCGAGCCGCAGGCCTTGGGGGCCAAGATGCGGGCCGCCGGCTCGGCTGCCCCACCATGACGGGCGTTTCAGGCTCAGTCCCAGCTCTTCGAGCTGCGCAGCTTCTTGGTGGCGCCGCGCTGCGCTTTGCCTTCCAGCCGGCGCTGCTTCGAGCCGAGCGTCGGGCGGGTGGGGCGGCGGGGCTTTGGCGGCACCAACGCCTGCCGGAGGAGGGCGACGAGCCGCTCGATGGCGTCGTCGCGGTTCATCGGCTGGCTGCGCAGCCGGTTGGCCGTGATGACGATCACCCCATCCGTGGTCAACCGGCTGCCGGCGAGGGCGGCGGCGCGATGCTTCAGCGGCTCGGGCAGGGAGGCAGAGCCCATCAGGTCAAAGCGGAGCTGCGCGGCGCTCGATACCTTGTTGACGTTCTGCCCGCCGGGGCCTGGGCTGCGGATATAGTCGATGGAAATCTCCGCCAGCGGGAGATGCACGGCGCCGCCGATATGCAGGGAGTCGGGAATGGGAGGGCTCCGCGTTGGAGGCGGAGCCTAGAACAGTTCGCGGCAGATTTGAAACGGGAGGATCGACCTGCCTCTCACCCACCGGCGAGGGAATCGCCTCCTTTCCCGCGGCGCTACGTGTCCGCTGGGAGGGGAGGGATTGAGGGTGGGGGTGGCGCGGTGATCACCGATGGACCCCCACCCCCAGCCCCTCCCCTCAAGGGGGAGGGCTATCGCATATGGGTAACGCACACTGGCCTCTCGGTGCTCCTCCACCGTGAAACGGGGGAGGGGGACCGCCGAAGGCGGTGGAGGGGGCGGCGGGAAGCGCCGGTATTTGGGGCCGCCCCCTCCACCAGCTTCGCTGGTCCCCCTCCCCCGCTACGCGGTGGAGGACAACTGAGAGACCGGTGGCCGTCCATATGCGAAAGCCCTGCCCTCAAGGGGGAGGGGAGCGCGCCCGTTTCACCTTGGCGCGCCTCAGAGCTTGAGCACCAGCGGTGACGCTTTGAGGTACTTGAGCTTCAGCCGCCCGGGCTTTTGCTGCCTGGCCGCGGCGAGCTGCGCCTCGATGGCGGTGAATTGGGCGATCCGCTCGGCGATCTTGGATGACGGCCTGTTCTTGTTCGCCGCCATGAAAGCGGCCTGCTGCTTGTTGAGATAGGCGGTGCTGCAGTTGAGCCAGATGGTGAAGGGCCTTGTCGCCTCGGGGTTGGGGGAACGCCGGTCGTCATCGGCGAGGCGGGAATCGAGCAGCACTTCGAGCACCCGCAGATCGGGGTTTCCATGTTCGCCATTGGCGCAGATCAGGTAGTGATCGGCGGTGAGGCGCCTGGCGAAATTGCGGTCGAGATTGTGCTCTGAGCCATGGTGCTGGAGCTTCAGCACATCGACATGCAGGCCGCCGCCATCGGCGAGGCGGCCGTGATGGGTGAGGCCGGCGAGGATATCGGTGGCGTGGCCATCGCCGGTCATCACCACCCGGGTGACGCCGCCGCCGGCCTTGGGCTCTTCAAGCAGCAGCATCAGCGAGGCGAGGTTGGGCTCGGTAACATCCTTGCGGTGGCCCAGTTCGTCGTCGATCGATACGCCGAAGCCGCTGGGGAGCGGGCCTTCATTGTCCTCGAGCCAGGCTTCCAGCCTGGCGACGCTCGAGGCGTTCTTGGCGTCGGCCAGCCAGTTCTTCCAGTATTTGCGGAGCTTTTCGAGGTCGGCCGGGAACGGGCCGATCACCCGGATTTCGAGCGTGCTGCCGGGGGCGAGCGTGATCATTTCCTTTTCGCGCACCATGGCGAGCAGCCCGCCGAATTCGCCGTTGAGCGGAATGGCCAGCTGGTCGGCGGCGATGCGTCGAGAGACCTTGATCGCTTCGGGGATCGAGTTGGCGACCGAGCGGAAGGCATCGGCAAGGCGCAGCAGCGACAGGTTGGTGGAGCTCGACAGGCTGTTGGCGCGCGCCGCGAGGACGCTGCCAATGGCTTCGGAGTCATCGACCATGGTCTTGAAGGCATTGTGCCAGATGCGCGCCACCTTGGGTGGGCGCTTGAACGCCGGTTTGCTGGCCGGCTGGCCGTTGGCCTGCTTATGGTCGAACACCCGCCAAAGCACGGTGTCTTCGAGCAGCTGCAGCACCCCGGCAATGTGGTCCTGATCGACATGCGAGACATAGACCAGGTCAAGATCCCGGTTGGTGGTTTTGGCCCATTTGCCGAGGAAGCCGCGGACCTCCGAAGTGTAGGAGCCGGGCATGCCGCCATCGGCGAGGATGCTGACGGCGCCGGCTTCGAGCAGCAGGCAATCGCCTTTTTCGGACGGCAGCAGGGTGATCTTCATGAGGCGATCCTCGAGGGTGGGCGACGGGGCTGCCGGGGGCCCGGCGCCGCCTCGCGCCCGGCCGCGGTGGCAAGCGGCACGCCCGCGGCGATCACTGCTTCAGGCACGGCCGGTCGCGGTGCCCCCAGCTCGGTCCGAACCAGGGCCCGCTTCGCCTCGGCGACGCAGGCGACCGGCGAGATCACGCCGAAGCCGAGATCGTTCGCCCACTGATAGGTGGCGCCGGCGAGCGGCCGGGCCGTCGCCCTGATGATGCCAAGGATCTGCGCGGCGGTCAGCGTTGGCTCGGCGGCGAGCATCAGGCCGACGACGCCGGTGACATAGGGGCTAGCCATGCTGGTGCCGGTCATCCTGATCCAGGGTTCGCCCGGATCGCCGAAGCCGTTGGCGGCGACGATATCGGTGCCGGGGGCAGTGATATCGGGCTTGGGGCGGCCATCGCGCGTCGGCCCCTGGCTCGAGGTGATGTGGGCGCGGCGCCGGACCTCGTCGAGATTGGCCACCGAGATGATGCGCTGCCCGCAGGCGAGGGCGCTGACCGAGGAGGTATCGACCAGCGAGGCCTCGGTGAAGAACGAGGGCCAGAAGTAGTTGCCGTCGCCCAGATCCGCCGGATCGTCGCGCTCGATCCAGGCGTGGAAGGCGCCATCGCGGATAACCAGCCCGTGCAGCCTGACCTGCCAGGTGCCGGCGGGGACCCCGACGATGACATCGCCGAAGAACGGCGTGAGGTAAGCGGCAATGTAGTTGGCGCCGTTGGTGGGGTGGTGCAGCTCGTTGTAGACGCTGATCAGCGTTCGATCGTGCAACTGGTAGTTTTCGAGGTACTCGCCGGGCAGGATCGGGCCGATCCAGTCGCCATCGGGCGGGCGGATCGAAATGGCGAAACGATCCTGCGGCTCATACCAGACCTCGAGCTCGTTCTCCGAGGCATCCTTGATCCGGTCGCCCACCACCTGCCACTCGAGGATGTGGTCGAGCCCCTGGGCGTCGATCTTGCCGCTCGCGTGGATGCGGCCGGTCATGTAGCCGAGATCGTCAGGCGCTTCGGGGCGTTCCTGTCCGGCATTGCCGGCGGCGATCGCGATCGACCGGCCGGGCTCGGTGAGCAGGGCATCGATCCAGCGATCGAGGATGCTCGAGCCATCATGGGCGTGGCCGTTGGTGCCGAGGCTGACATTGATCGAAATCGGCCGCTCGCCGGCCAGATCGAGGAGGTAATAGACGGCATCGAGCAGGCTGGTAGAATCGTAGAACGAGGTGCGCCGGTCCAACTCGCCTTCCGGCAGGGCGATCAGCACGGCGGCGATATCGGCTTTGGGGCAAAGACCCGTGTTGCCGGCGGCGATCGAGGCGACATGCGTGCCGTGCGCGCCGACCACCATCTGCGACTGCGGTTCGAGATCGTGCGGTGAGACGTGCACCGCCCCGGCGCCGGCAAGGGCGGCCTGCATGGCGGCGGCGGTGATGACGCGGCCGCGCTTCATGCCCTTGCGGTTGCGGCCCTCCCTGGCGCCCTGGTCCCAGATGCTGACGAAGCGGGTCTGGCCATTGCCGTCGAGGAAATCCGGATGGGCCCAGTCGAACCCTTCCACATCGATGATACCGATCAGCATGCCGGCGCCATCGCCGAGCTCGGCGGCGGTGGCGCCGGGCGCACGCGGGGCAGGGGCGGCCCTGCCGGTGCTGCCCTTGATGGCGCGGGGGCGCTTCAACGCGTCGGCAGGTTCGACAAAGATGGTGCTGCCATCGCGCGCCAGGTCATAGGCCTCGTCGAGCGTCATCCTTCGGGTGCCCATGCCGCGCAGGGTCTGCTGGCCCGGGACTGGCGGCAGGCTGCCGCTGGCGCGCACGAAGACGCTGACCTCGACGGCCTCGCGCTGGGCCAGCACGTCGACACCATGCTGTTTGGCGGTGCCGTGGGCCGGTGCATCGGCGGGGGCCAGCGCAGTGGCGAGGGGCGGAGTGGAGGCGGCCAATGCCTCGGTGGTGACACGCAGCGCCGGTTGCACCTCCGATTTGGCGGAGCTGACATCGGCGTTGCAGTTGGAAAACATCCTCAGCTTCGGATGCATGTTCCGCAGCACGACGTTCTGCCAGCTGTCACCCATCGCATCCGCCCCGTGGCTGAATATTCAGAGAATAACAGAATAGTCGGGGCGGATCATGGCAGCAGAAATTGTCACTAGCAACGCCGTTGCGACGTAGTATTTGCAACGACGAGTAATGCGGAGCAGTCAGTCAATCGGCATCCAGCACCGAGCCGCAGGTGAGGTTCATGATGGCGCCGCTGATCGCCGTGGCGCGGTCGGACGCGGCGAAGGCGGCCGCGTTGGCGACCTCTGCGAGCGTGGTCATGCGGCCGAGGATGGTGCCCGCGGTCATGTAGGTCTTGATCTCGCGCACCAGTTCGGCGTGCTCGGGGGCCGCCGGCCAGGTTTCGGGGATGGCTTCGGAGCGGAGGCAGACCACGCGGATGCCGTGTGGTCCGAGTTCGGCGGCAAGGGTGCGCGACAGCGCCTCGATGGCGGTGCAGGCGATGCCGAAGCCGCCGGCCGAGTGTTCCATCTGATCGCGACCCGACAGGTGGGCGCCGGTGGAGGAGAGGGTGAGGATGACGCCAAAGCCCTGTTTCACCATGTGCCGCGCGGCGGCGACGCCGGAATAGAGGTGAGTGCGCACGCCGGCATTGATCGGGGTGAGGACGTCTTCGCTCTTCATGTCGATGAGGCGGGTGCCCTGCAGGTGGCCGAAGATCGAGATGGCGTTGAAGCTGATATCGATGCGGCCGGCGCTCGCGGCGACGGCATCGGCGTGCGCACGGACGGCGGCTTCGTCGAGGGCATCGACTTCGGCGGCTTCGGCGGCGCCGCCGGCAGCGTTGAGTTCCGCAGCCAGCGCCTCGACCTTGGCCAGGGTGCGGCCAGCGAGGAACAGGCGAGCGCCGTCGGCGGCGAACTGTCGGGCCGTGGCAGAACCGATCTTGCCGGCGGCGCCGTGGATGATGGCGGTCTTGTTGGCGAGGAGCATTCTTGGGGGAATCCTTGTCTGATGAACGGCCGGTGGCTGTGTACCCCCACCCCTGTCCCCTCCCGGCAAATAGGGGGACGACGAGAGGTCGCCCCGAGGGGACGGCGACGCTTCCACTGGCGGGCGTGTTTTGGTCTCCCTCCCCCTTGTGGGGACGACGAGGGGTCGCCCCGAGGGGAAGGGACAGGGGCGGGGGTCAGCCCGCGCCGGCGATGAGGTCAGGTCAGCTGCGGCAGTTGCACGCCCTTGGCCAAAGCCGCGGCGTACTTTTCTTCCTTGTTGAACAGCGAGTTCCAGCCGCCGACATGGCTGTCGCGCGAGGCGACGGAGGTGAAGGGGGTCTGGTGGAAGTGCTGGGTGGTGCGGCCGGCGCGTTCCTCGAACTGCACCGTAATGGTGGTCGGCACGGTTTCGCCGGAATTGTCGTCCCAGGCGAAGCTGAGGACGATGCGACTGTGCGGCTCGATTTCGAGATACTCGCCGCTCGACCAGCTCTTGGGGAACATCGACGACGTCATGCCCACTCGCCAGGCGCCGCCGGGGCGGAAGTCGGAGCTCAGGTCGGTGACGGTGAAGCCTTCCGGGCCCCACCAGCGGATCATGTGCTCGGGCTCCTGCCACATGCGCCAGACGATCGACAGCGGCGCATCGAAGCTGCGGGTGATGAACAGCTCGTCGTCGCGCAGCTTCAGGGCTTCAGTTCTTGCGGCCATTCTCGTCTCCCTTGGTGATCTCTTCGAGATAGGCGCCCATCTTGTCGAAGCTGCCTTCCCAGAACATGCGGTAGCGGGCGAGCCAGCCATCAACCTGCTGCAGTGGCGCGGTCTCGAGTTTGCAGGGCCGCCACTGCGCTTCGCGGCCGCGGCTGATCAGCCCGGCGGATTCGAGCACTTTGAGATGGCGCGATACCGCTTGCAGGGTGATGTCGAACGGTTCGGCCAACTCGTTGACCGTGGCCTCGCCTTCGCTCAGCCGGGCCAGCAGGGCCCGGCGCGTTGGATCGGCGAGGGCTGAGAGTGTGTTACTGAGCGGGTCGTTAGCAACGGCTGGCATATTCAACATCCGTGTTGATCAACGTATGTGTTGAATACGCTGCGAACTGGCAGCTGTCAAGCCGGGTGGGATGCGACGACGCTGACCGCGACCAGCCCGCTGGGAGGAGGGTGGCAAGGCCGGCCAGCAGCGCCGGACAGGCAAGGGGTGCCCTTGCCGCGCCGGCCTGTCAGCCAGGATATGCGAGGGCGTGATGACTCTCGGGATGTAGTGACGCCGGGAGGTCGCGGACCCGGCACCGTGCGGCGGGCCGGGTCCGCGTCGTGAGGGAGGGGAGGCGCCCCGCCTCACGGGCTATCGAGCGTCGCGGCTCGATTGGAGAAATGACCTGAGATGCGCCCCCTCAGTGCTGCGTCGAGCAGCGTAGGAGCACTCGATCACATCCAAGCTGACAGGGCGCTGAATGCAGGTTGCAGAAACCGTTCATGAAGCAAAAACAATGCCCCCGGGGAGGTATCACCCCCGGGGGCAGGTATTGAGCTCACGACAAGGTGTCGCCGCGGGCTTACCGGACGCGGATCGAGCTGATGTTGTCGTTGGCGCCGCGCAGGTTCCCGACGCTGCGCGAGATCACGATGCAGCGGCCGTTGAAGTTGGCGCGCTCGCACACCTGAGCCTGTGCATCGCCGCGAACTTCGATCGAACGGATCGAGTCATCCCAACGGCCGAGGCGGGCCAGGCGTTCGCCCGGGCGGGCGCAGAAGCTGTAGCCGCGGAAATTGGTGTTCTCGTAGAAGCAGACGCGGTCGCGGCTGCCGCCGGGACGGCCGGGCCGCATGTCAAAGCCACCGGAACCGATCTGGAAGCTGAAACCGGGAACGTTGAAGCCGATGTTCACATCGACATCGGGACGGCTCGGACCCGGGCGATCGGGAACGATGACGCGGGTATCGACATCGTCCTCATCGTCCAAGCCGGAATCGTCGTCGCTGAGGTAGCTGGCCGAGACCCAGCCATCCGGGCCCTGCTTGATCACATAGCACCAGCCGCCGGTGCAGCGATCGATCTCGACCTGCTGGCCGGGGCGCAGCACGTCGACCACGGCGCCATTCACCGGCGCGGCGCGGACATTGACGGTGCTGGTGGCGACGGCGGCATTGGCCGCGCCGGTGAAAAACAGCGAGCCGAGCAGCACTGTGGCGGCTCCTGCCAGTTTGATGGGATGCATGGATAGTCCTCTCTTTGTGACGCTTCGGGCATTTGTCGGTTGTCGCCGCGAGGCCGAAACGGCCGCAACGCAAGGGAGTTCCATGCATTCGTGTCGATTGCGCCTAAAATGCAAACGCCGCCCCCAGGGGGCGGCGTTCGGCACAGAGCATGGTGAAGCGTCAGTTAACTTCGTAGGACGAGATGGCGTTGTTCAGCTGCTTGGGCAGCGAGGCCTTGGACGAGCTGATATCGGCGCAGATGCCTTCGAGGTCGAAGTCGCGGCAGACCAGCACGTCGGCATCGCCGAACACCTCGATCGAGGAGATCGAGTCGTTCCAGCTGCCACCCAGCGCATCGTCGCTGTCGCCGGGCTCGACGCAGAAACTCGGGCCGTTGAAGTTGGCGTTCTTGTAGAAACAGACCTGGTCGTCCTCGACCGGCTCGGGCAGCGGCTGCGGCTTGGGCTGGTTGCCGATGCCGATGGAAATCGACGGCTTGCCATCGCCACCGACGCCGAAGCTGAAGCTGAACGGCACGTTGGAGGCGGGCTTGCCCTTGTTGAGGCCGCCGAGCCGGTTCTGGCGCACCCAGCCATCGGGGCCGGGGATCTGGATCAGGCACGCGGGGCCCTGGCAATCGAGCACGGTGACCAATTGGCCGGCTGCGACGGAATTGACCACCGGGGAGTTCGGGTTGGCGGTTTTGCGGACGTTGGAATCCTGCAGCACATGGGCATTGGGGGCGGCGAAGGCAGGCGCGGCGGCAAGCCCGACAAGCGCGGCCAGCGCTGCGGCGGCGACGAGGTGGAGACGCTTCATGATGATGTTCCCTGATGGGCGGCGCCGGGGCCGGTGCCGCGGCGCGAGTTCAGCGTGGCTCGATCGGCCGCGCTGAATGCTGCCGAAGAACAGCAATATTCGCGATTCGAGGCGAAATCGACTGAAATGCAAAAGCAAACGGCCCGCGCCGGAGAGGCGACGGGCCGTTGTTACTGACTGACCGTGGGCCGGGTTCAGTAGACCTGCATCGCGCTCACGTTGTTGTCGAGGAAGCCGTGCAGGCTTGTCTGGCTTTCGTTGACACGCTCGCAATAGGAGTGGAAGTCGCGGTCGCGGCAGAGGTCGACCGAAACATTGCCCTCGATGCGGACCGACGAATAGCGGTTGTCGGCGTCGAGCAGCAGGAAGTCGCGCACCCGGGTACCGGCCTTGGCGCAGAACGAAGCGCCGGTGAAGTTGTGGCCCTCATACAGGCAGACCATGCCAGGACCGCCCCAGTTGTAGGGGATCGGAGCAAGCTGCCAGGGGTGGCGAAGGACCTTGCCGAAGGCAATGTCGTAGAGCTTGGTCCAGCCGGCTTCGCGCCCGGCATGGACGCGGCACCATTGCTTGGAGCAGCGATCGACATAGATGCGGACCGCCGCGTCGATTTCACCGGTGACGTCGTAGTTCTTGCCCGGCCCCTCGAACAGGGTGAGCGGACGAACCGACCAGGCGGGCGTGCCCACCGGCGCCGCCGTCGCGGCGGTCGCGCCGAGCACCAGCGTGGCGAGGAGAGACAGGCAGGCAAGCAACTGCTTCATCGAAAAATGCCCCGTACCAAATATCAGAGGCGAAGCGTAGCGCCGGTGCATGACAGTTGGAAGGGTGAGCCGGCAACAGGGTGGGGGAAAGTTGGCGGGCTGAGCGCCGGACACGCGGTGATCCTCCCCCGCGGGGCGGGGGAGGGGGACCAGCGAAGCTGGTGGAGGGGGCGGCCACAAACACCATGGCTCCGAGCACCCCCTCCGAGCTGCGCTAGGTCGCTGACGCTCCCAAGCTGCGCTTGCCTCCCCCGTCGAGGGGGAGGTGGGGATCGAGTCTGGGGCTGGGTCTAGCCGCAAGCACCGGCCGACACCCTCCCCTTGACGGGGAGGGATGGGGAGGGGTGTGCAGCGCGCACGATTTGGCTTGGGTTCTCAGGATGAAAAGCTGAGGCAGCCACGAGCTTCGTGGCTCCGCACACCCCCTCCGAGCTGCGCCAGGTCGCTGACGCTCCCAAGCTTCGCTTGCCTCCCCCGTCGAGGGGGAGGTGGGCATCGAGTTTGGGGCCTGGACGGGGCCAAGGGTCTTGGCGCGGGAAAGGCGCCGCGCGGAATCCCTCGCGCAGCGCCTCCCTCATCGTCCCGGGGAAGAGGCCACCCATCCCGGGACGGATGCCGAGGACCCTGCAGGTTTGGGGCTGAACGGGTGCTGAACGGCGCTGGGGTTCAGCGCGGAATGACGCGCTTCTGGCCGTGCTCGTCGAGGGCGACATAGACGAAGCGGCCCTCGGTGACCTTGACCCGGTCGGCGAGGCGGTTGCGGCGGGCCCAGGCTTCCATGGCGATGGTGATCGAGGTGTTCCCGACCCGCTCGATCGAGGTGTAGACGCAGAGGACATCGCCCACCTTTACCGGCGCGATGAAGGTCATGGCTTCGACCGCGACAGTGGCGACGCGTCCCTGGACGCGCTCGACGGCGCAGATCGAGCCGGCAATGTCCATCTGGCTCAGCACCCAGCCGCCAAAGATGTCGCCAGCCGGATTGGTGTCGGCCGGCATGGCGAGGGTGCGGATGGTGAGCGCGCCCTTGGGCTCGGTGATGGAGGTTTCCGTGGTCATGCGCGGGGTCCTTTCGGCGGCCAGCGGCCGATTTCTTCTTCCCAGTGGCGGCGGCAGAGCGAGACATAGACCGATTTCTCGATCGACACCTGGTTGCCTTCGGTCAGCGCGCCGCCTTCGGTATCGCGGCGCACCACCATGGTGGCCTTGCGACCGCAAAAGCAGATGGTGCGCACTTCGCGCAACTCGTCGGCAACAGCGAGCAGTTCGGAGGAGCCGGGGAACAGCTTGCCCTGGAAATCGGTGCGCAGGCCATAGCACATCACCGGCACATCGAGCCGGTCGGCGACCCGGGCCAGCTGCCAGACCTGGTCGGCAGTGAGGAACTGCGCCTCATCGACGAAGACGCAATCGACCTTCGATTCCTGGATATGGTCGTTGACGCGCTGGAACAGGTCGTCCTCGCCGTTGAACATCTCGGCGTCGGCGGCAATGCCGAGCCGCGAGGTGATGCGGCCGACATCGCCTTCGGCATAGAGCGACGAGGTGAACAGCAGCGTGCGCATGCCGCGCTCGACATAGTTGTAGGATGCCTGGAGCAGCAGGGTCGACTTGCCGGCGTTCATCGCCGAGTAGGAGAAGTAGAGCTTGGCCATTTGCCGTTCATGCCGCAGGCGGAAGACGGCGGCGAGGCCAATCGGTCGCTCTCAACAAAAAATCGGCCGCCTGGCGGGGGCGGCCGACTAGAATGCCGAATTGGGGCTCGGCGCAGGACATACGAGTTGGCGGCGATGTCCTGCTCATAAGGACCGTCCGGTTGCCGATAGTGGCGGGTGCAACCGGGTCTAGGCCGGAACAATGGGGGACGTTCCGGACACCCGCAAGCTATTGACGCGACGTGACAAGCAGATGACGAACAGTTTCATATTGGCGACATTATCGCGCCGTAGCGAAATGCTGCGGGCAGGGCTGCTGGAGAGGCAAATGAAGATCTTCTGGAAGGCTGGATTGGGGTTGGCGATGGCGGCGGCAATGGCTGCGCCGAGCCTCGCGCAGGGCGTCGACGTCACCGGCATGTGGCGGCCGGACAAGAACTCCGACTACGAGATGAGCATGTGCGGCAAGGACAATGCCCAGCTCTGCATCAAGGTGGTGGCGCTGCGCGGCAACATGGATAGCGACAAGAACCGGCCCTACCTCAACACCTACCTGATCGACAAGGCCAAGCCGAGCGGGCAGGGCCGCTGGAAGGGCAAGCTCAGCCTGTTCGGCCAGACCGGCGATGCGACACTGACGCTGAAGGGCGCCAACACCATGAACGTCAAGGCCTGCGCCTATATCGTGGTGTGCCGCGAGATCACCCTGACGCGGGTGCAGTAGTAGCCGTCAGGTCGCCTCAGCATCCCGGCGCTGCCGCAGTGCCGGGACTGCTTCGACGAGGATGATCGCAAACAGGATCAGCGCCGCGCCGGCATAGCCGATGGGCGGCAGGCGCTCGCCCAGCAGCAGCGCGCCACCGAGCGCGGCGAACAGGCTCTCTGCCGACAGCACGATCGCGGCGTTGGCGGCCGGCACATATTGCTGCGCGATGGCCTGCAGCGTGAAGGCGAGGGCCGTCGACATCAGCCCGACATAGAGGATCTGCACCCAGCCGGCGGTGATGTCGGCAAAGTCGGGGGTCTCGAAGCCGAAGGCGAGCACCAGGCAGACGAGACCGACGCTGATGAAGGTGATGGCGGAAAGCACTACCGGAAGGCCGGTGGCGCGGCTCAGCAGCCCCAGCATGAAGACATGGCCGCCCCAGAATACGGCGCTGATCACCACCAGCAAATCGCCGGCGTTGAAACTCTCGAGCCGGCCGCCATTGAGATAGAAGATCCCGATCAGGGCGAGCGGCGCGCCCAGGTAGATGATCGGGTGCGGGCGGGTGCGCAGCACCAGGAAGGCGATCAGCGGGGCGAACAGCACGTAGAGCGCGGTGAGAAAACCCGAATTGGTGACGCTGGTCTGGGCGAGGCCATATTGCTGCAGCACCGAGCCGACGAGGAAGGCGATGCAGAGAATGCCGATCTGCAGCCAGAGGCGCGGGGTGAACTGCGCGGCTGCCGGGGCCCTGCGACGAAGCTCGATGAGCGCGAAGGGCAGCAGCGCGACGCCGCCGAGCAGGAAGCGCGTGCCGCTGAAGGTGAGCGGCCCCATATGCGCCATGGCGGCCTTCTGCGCGACGAAGGCCAGGCCCCAGATCGCGGTGGCAATGAGCAGCAGGAGGACGGCGAGCGGACGGGACATCGGCGCTGTGTAGCCGGAGCCGCGGGCCGGCGTCGAACGGATTTTCTCGATGGGATCGATCAGCCGGCGTGATGGCCGCTTGCCTCGCCATTCAATTTATGACAGCAATGCTGACATAAACTGAGATGGGAGACCGACAATGAACTCTGCCGATCACGCTTTTGCTGAGGAGTGGGTCGCGGCATGGAATGCCAGGGACCTCGACCGCATTCTCAGCCACTACGCCCCCGAGATCGTGTTCCTGTCGCCGTTCGCGCAGAAACGGCTCGGCGATGGCCGGGTGGTGGGCATGGCGGCATTGCGCGAGTATTGGCGCGGTGGCCTGGCAGTGATCCCGGACCTGCACTTCGAACTGGAGGCGGTGCTTTCCGGCCACCAGTGCCTTACCATCCTCTATCGCAACCAGAACCGGCAGCTGGTGGCCGAGACGGTCGAGTTCGATGCGGCAGGCAAGGTGGTGCGCTCGTCGGCCTGTTATGGCTGAGTTCGACTGCGGGCATCAGCGCCGAAGGCCTACTTCAGCTCCGCGTCCAGCGCTTCGATCAGCCGCTGCACCTCGGCGGGCGAGGTGTAGTGGGTGAAGGAGACGCGGAGCACGCCGTGGCCGGGGTTGAGGCCGAGTGCTTCGAGCAGGCGATAGGCGTAGAAATGGCCGCCCGACGCCATCACCTTATGGTGGGCCAGCCGATCGGCGGCTTCGACGGCGAGTTCGGGAAGCGCCAGCGACACGGTCGGGGCGCGTTTGGCCGGATCGGTCGGGCCGATCAACCGCACGTTGTTCTTGGAACGCAGGAACTCCATCAGCGGCGCGAGCAGGATTTCCTCCTGCTGGCGCATCGCGGTGTGCGCCTTGCGGAACGGGTTCGCGCCCTCGACGCGGTCGCCGGCGAGTTCGGCGACGCGCTCGAGATAGTCGGCGACGCCGGCGGTGGCGGCGATCTGCGCGTGATCGGGGCCAGCCGGGACGAGGCGCTTGCGCGGCTGGGTGTCGTTGAAGAAGTGCCCCTGGTTGGGCAGCTCCGACGCCAGCGAGGGGCGGATCGCCATGACGCCCTGGTGCGGGCCATACACCTTGTAGGCCGAGAACAGGTAGATGTCGCAGCCGAGCTCGAGCAGATCGGGCAGGCCGTGCGGCGCGTATGAGACGCCGTCGACCACGGTGATGGCGCCGTAGCTCTTGGCCTTCTGCACGATCTCGTGCACCGGATTGATCTCGCCCACGATGTTGGAGGCGTGCGGAAAGCAGACGGCGCGCACTTTCGAATCGAGCAGCTTGTCGAGCGCCGCCGGGTCGAGATGACCGGTGACCGGATCGACCTGCCACTCGCGGATGACGATGCCGCGATCGGCGAGCCGCCGCCAGGCACCGCCATTGGCCTCGTGGTCCTGGTTGGTAACGACCACGGCGTCGCCGGGCTTCAGCCAGCCGGCGAAGGCGTGGCCCAGCGTGTAGGTGTTGCCGGAGGTGGAGGGGCCGAAATGGATCCAGTCCATGCCGACATTGAGCGCCTGCGCCATGCGGCGATGCGCCAGATCCATGGCGGCGCCGGCTTCGCGAGAGGCAGGGTAGAAGCCGTAGGGCTGCACCTTGGTGGCGCGATAATAGTGGTCGAGCCGGCCGAGCACCTGCTGGCTGGTGTAAGAGCCGCCGGCATTCTCGAAAAAGGCCCAGCCATCGAGGCTCGGCTCACGGAATGCCGGGAACTCGGCGCGGATCAGGTCGGTGTCGAGAGGCAGGGCGGTCATGAGTGGCGCTCGCGGGGAGAGAGGATCGATGGTTAGCGGAGCGATGTGACCGCGGCAATGCAGCGTGTGGATAAGCGGGGGGGTGGGCACGGCGAGGCCGGTGGCTGGGCGGCGGAGTTCACCGGACACCCGCGAGAGCGAAGAAGCCCCGGCGAGAGGGGCGCCGGGGCTTCAGAGGGACGGCGTCGCGGCCGGTCGCGTTGGGGACTAGAGCGCGGGACTACGCTCCGGACCGGCCGGGACTGGGGTCAGCCGTCCAAACCGGGGGCCGCGGGAGCGGCGGGGCGATGGGGCAGTTGCTTGCCCTGATGCTGGAACTTGCCCTGCATATGGCGGTGCGGGGCGAGTTGGCGCTTCTGCGTGTCGGTCAGGCTTTCGTAGAAGCTCCTGAACTGTGGCAGCAGCTCGCTCATCGCGGCAAGGCGGGCTTCATCGAATTTGAGGCGCTGCTCGAGGCGCTGGATCAGGTCCGGGCGCTCGTTTCGGTTAGCAGTCTTGCCGGGGCGCATGGTGTCGCACTGGTCGGCGAAATCGGTCTGCGCGGTCAGCGCAGTGGTACGAAAATCCTCGAACAGCTTTTCCTGGTCTTTGCTCAGGTCGAGCTTGCTGGCCATGCGGTCGAGGCGGCTCTCCAGTCGGTCGGCAGCGCGCGGGTTGCAGGAGAACTCGGCGAAACGGAAGGCGCCACCGGCGGCATCGCGGCGGAACTCAAGGGTGCGGCTGTCATTGCGTGGGCGATCGGGACCGGCGGCGAAAGCCGGGCTCATGGCGGTGAGGCCAAGCGCGGCAACGAGGGCGGCGAGGATGGTGGCGCGGGTCGGGGTCATCGAAGTCTCCCATCGGTGAGTGGCAACGGGGTGAGGATGTGCTGCGTCGGCTTGCCGGGGTGTTGCGGCAAGATGAAATCGCGGCAAGGTTGGAAAGGCAGCTTGGGAAATATCGTGCCCGCCGCCCACCCCCTCCGCTTCGCTCCCAAGCTTCGCTTGCCTCCCCTGTCGAGGGGAGGTGGGGATCGAGTTTGTGGCTGGATCGCCCAAAGCTCACCGGCGGACACCCTCCCCTTGACGGGGAGGGATGGGGTGGGGTGTGCAGGGTGCACGATGGTGCATGGGCCTTCGGATCACGGGGGGGTGATCGCAAGCATCGGGCCCGCCGCCCACCCCCTCCGAGCTGCGCTAGGTCGCTTCGCTCCCAAGCTTCGCTTGCCTCCCCCGTCAAGGGGGAGGTGGGGATCGAGCTTGGGGCTGGATCGTCCAAAGCTCACCGGCGGACACCCTCCCCTTGACGGGGAGGGATGGGTGGGGTGTGCAGGGTGCACGATGGTGTATGGGCCTTCGGACCACATGGGGTAGATCGTAAGCATCGTGCCCGCCGCGCACCCGCTCCGAGCTGCGCTAGGTCGCTTCGCTCCCAAGCTTCGCTTGCCTCCCCGTCAAGGGGGAGGTGGGGCATCGAGCTTGGGGCTGATACCGGCGGCAGGGAGCGGCTACGACGCGATGTATTCTTTCAGCGCGTTGGCTTCCTGTTCAGTCTCTTCGATCTTGCGCTTCACCACGTCGCCGATCGAGACGATGCCGGTGAGCTTGCCGGCCTCGACGATGGGGATATGGCGGATGCGGTGGCGGGTCATGGTTTCCATGAGGTCCGACACGGAGCTGGCCGAGGTGCAGGTGATGACCTTGCTGGTCATGACGTTGCGGACGGGGCCGGCGAGCACCGCGATAGGGTCCTTTTCGAGGTGACGCACCACGTCGCGCTCGCTGAGGATGCCCGCAACCTTGCCCTTGGCGTCGACGACGACCACGGCACCGATCTTCTTGCTGTTCAGGATCCGCACCGCTTCGGAGAGCGGCGCACCGGCTTCCACCGTGAATACGGTGTGGCCCTTGGATTGAAGGATAGTCTCGACTTGCATCGTCAGTCCTCCTCTCAGGCGGCCATAGTGCGCCACAGGTGAGGAGGTGACAAGAGTAAGGGTCGGAGGGTGGAAAAGGGGGCGCCCGAGCGCGGACTCCCCCTCCCAGCCTCCCCCACAAGGGGGGAGGTGCCCGGAGGGTGCAGTGCAGTGACTACTGCGCGGCGGGGGCCTTGAGGTCGCGCTTTTCGTCCTGGGTGGTCGGGGCAGGAGCGTTGACCACGGGGAGTTCGACCGGCTCGCCGCTGGCTTCGGCGACGACGTTGAGCTTTCCGGCCAGCGCCGCCGGGTTGGTCTCGGCGGCAGCGAGGTCGGCGAGACCGATGCCGGCTTCGTCCTTGGCGGTGATGGTGAGCTTCAGATGCGACGCGCCACTGAGGAACGTGCCGAGCTGCTGCGCCGCGGTGAGGGCTTCGGTGGTGTTGCCGAGGAAGGCCAGGGTCATACCCTGCGCCATGCCGGCGACGGCGGTGCGGAACGAAGCCTCGGACTGGCCGGCTTCCTTGGCGCCGGCGGCGAAGGCGAGCGAGCCCATGCCGCGGTCCTCGACCTCGATGGTCACGTCGCGCAGGGTCAGCATCATGGCTGCCATGGTAGCGGCGTCGGTATTGTCGGCAAACAGCGCCTCGGTGGCGTTGCCGAAGGTACCCGAGAGGTTGACACGGCCGAGCGCGCCCAGGTCGATCAGCACGTCATCGACCTTGATGGTGGACGACGCCTTGTCCCAGGCGAGTTTGGTGCCGAGCGAGATATCGAGCTTGTCGACGCCGCGGGCCAAGAGATCGGCGACCGGCAGATCGGTCATCTCGGCGGTGATCGGCAGGATGAAGTTGGCGAGGTTCAACGAAATGTCGGCGGGAATGCCGTTGACATAGTTGCCCAGCGTGGCGTCGAAGGCGCCGAGCGTGCCGGTGATGCGCTTGCCCGAGGATTCCGGATCGGGCACGTCGATCGACAGATTGGCCAGGCTCATGCCGTCGAGCGCCGGAACCAGCTTCCGCCAATTGGTGGTGAAGTAGGCTTCATCGAGCTTGACGGCTGCCTCGATGGCCGCGATGGCGGCGGAGAAATCCATCTTCTTCCAGGTGAAGTTGCCGAACTTCACGAAGCCATCGTTCTCGACCGTCATGTCGAAATCGTCGAGCGAGATCGGCGGATAGATGGCCGGCTCGAAGCCGCCGACGGTGATCGGGCCCGAGGCAACGGTGAGGGGGTTGCCCTTGTCGTCCTTGCCCGCGCAGCTGAAGCCCGTAAAGGTCATCGGCGTCGACGAGAAGGCGGTAAACATATCGGCGTAGAAGCGGACCAGCTTGTCGACGGTTTCGGGCGCCACCTCGGTGCCGGCCTTCTGGGCGGCCTCGGCTTCCATGACGAGGGCGTTGATCTCGGTCATCGACTGTTTGAGCGGGCGGGCGCTGAAGCTGCCGAGTTCGGCGGCGCCGAAATCGCAGTTGACCACGTCGCCGCCCTTGAGGCTGCCGCCGGAAAACTTGAAGTCGGAATAGACCTCTTTCATCTCGGTGCCGGCGGTGGCGGTGCTGGTCAGGCCATAAAAGCCGAGCAGGCCGGCGAGGTCGAAGCGGCTGGTCGACATCTCGCCGAATGTGGCGGTGAGGTTCCCGGGGCCGGTCAGGTCGGCCGAGCCAACATTTGCGCTGGCAGCGACACCATCGGCGATGTTGTTGAGGGCGATGTCGCGATAGGTAATGACGAGGGTGCCGGCGCCTTCGCCCAGGTCGCTGGTCATCCTGAGTTCAGGGATGCTCAGCGAGGTGGCATCGAGGCTGGCCAGCGCATCGAGTGCGCCCGGGGCGCCGGTAAACAGGCCACGCACCGCGCCTTCGTTGATGTTGCCATCAACCACTTCCACCGTGGGGACGGCGATGTCGTACATCGTGCCGGTGGCGCCCTTGATCTCGATGCCGGTGACCGAAAGCGTTTCGGCGGAGGCGCCGGTGAACGCGACACCGGCAAACACGGTGCCGAGCAGGAAGGCGCGCATCGGACGCAGGCGGCGGCCGAGCGGGGCAGAAGCGGTACGGGTCATGTCGGTTTCCTCAGTCGAAAATCATGAGACGCCGCGCCCTCAGTTCACCTTGGGTGAACGAAAGACACGGCGCGGGGGTACGGCCCGAAGCGAGCGTCACCGGCTTCTAAACTAGCCCAACTAACGGGAAGATGAACGGGGGGGCGCGAAACGCGCTGAAATTACGCCGTTCAGCCTTCGCCGTGCCCGGGCTTCCAGGCGGCCAGCGGATTGGACTGGCGGGCCTTGGGCGATTGCAGCCCTTCGCGCAGCGTGGCGCGGACGACTTCGACGAGGATCGCGAGGATGAGGGCGCACAGCGGCACGAACAGCAGCACCACGGCGGTATCGATCTCGCCGCCGCCTACGATGGCACGAGGCGGAATGAGGCCGAGGAGCAGGGCGATGCCGGCTCCGACGAAGGTAAGTGAGAACGAGATGGCAGTCGCCGCACTCAGGGCATTGCGGAACAACGGCAGGCGTAGAGGCGGCCGCTTCGGCCGGGGAAGCTTGGTGGGCGACATGAGGACTCGCTGACTCCGATCACAACGCAGTGATAAGGCCCGCTGAATGCGCGGATGTTTCGTTGCTAAAGGGGTGAAGCGGGTACGATTTGAAGGCCATCGTGTGGCGAAACCCGCCGCTGCCGCTGGGGAGTTGGGATTATGGGATCGTTCGCGACGACATTGAAGCTACTGCTGGCCGTGGTGCTGACGGCATTCCTGATGGTTGGCCCGGGGGCGCGAGCCCAGGATCAGCCTGCCGAGGCGGTGGCGCCCGAGCCGTGGCAAAGCGTGATCGACAGCCAGATCGAAGCCTTCCGGACCAAGGATGCGCCGGCGGCATTCAGCTATGCCGGCGCCGGCTTTCAGGTGAGCTTCCCGAGCGCTGAGGCGTTCTTCAACGCCATCGTCACGGCGGGCTACGCACCGATCATGGAGTCGCGCTCGCATAGCTTCGGCAGGTTCCAGAAGCTCGGCGACAAGGCGGTAGCGCAGGAGGTGAAGTTCGTCGGCAACGACCAGAGCCTCTATGAAGCCATCTACATGCTGGCCGAGGAAGCCAATGGCTGGCGGGTGCAGGGCGTGCAGCTGGCGAAGCAGGCCGGGATGGGGATCTGAGCCTTTCTGAGCGTCGGATGAACAGCGGGATCAGTGCGCGTTCAATGACCTGGAGCGACAACCAGGCATGGTCAGCCCCAAGTTATCCAGGATGTCTGAGTTGAAAGTTCTCGCCATTTCCGCCGTACTCGCCGCGCTGCTCGTCAGCCTGATGCCCGATGGTGAACAGGCGATGGGAAGCGGCAAGGCCAGCGTGCGAGCCGATGGCAACCCGATCGTCCTGCCGGCAAGTGCAAGGGCACCCGCCCGCGCCGTTTGACCAAACGTCCCGGTTGTGCGCGCGAGACTGAAGCCGTAGAGCTTTCCCGCCATCTTACCGGGAGATGATCTTGGCTTTCCTGTCCGACGCCCTCAGCCGCATCCAGCCATCCGCCACGGTCGCCATCAACTCCAAAGCCGTCGAAATGAAGCGGCAGGGCGAGGACGTGATCTCGCTGGCCGCGGGCGAACCCGATTTCGATACGCCCGAGCATGTGCGCGAGGCGGCGATCCGGGCGATCAACTCGGGCAAGACCCGCTACACTGCGGTCGACGGCATCCCCGAGCTCAAGGAAGCGGTGGCGGCGAAGTTCAAGCGCGACAATGGGCTCGACGTCACGGCCGCCGATTGCTTTGTCTCGTCCGGCGGCAAGCAGATCATCTTCAACGCGTTGATGGCGACGCTGAACCCCGGCGACGAGGTGGTGATCCCGGTGCCGTACTGGGTGAGCTACCCGGAGATCGTGCGGCTTTGCGATGCCGATCCGGTGTTCGCGGTTGCCGACGCTTCGACCGGCTTCAAGCTCAAGCCCGAGGTGCTGGAAGCGGCGATCACGCCGAAGACCAAATGGCTGATCCTCAATACGCCGTCCAACCCGACCGGTGCCGCCTATACGCGCGACGAATTGCGCGGACTGGCCGATGTGCTGCTGCGCCACCCGCAGGTGCACATCCTCACCGACGATATCTACGAGGTGCTGGTCTATGACGGCGGCAGTTTCGCCACCATTGCGGGGGTGGAGCCGCAGTTGCAGGCACGGACGCTGACCATGAATGGCGTGTCGAAGTCGCACGCCATGACCGGCTGGCGCATCGGCTATTGCACCGGGCCGCGGCCGCTGCTCGCCGCAATGAACAAGCTGCAAAGCCAATCGACCACCAATCCCTCCTCGATCTCGCAATGGGCGGCAGTGGAAGCGCTGAACGGCCCGCAGGAGTTCCTGACTGGCTGGCGTGACGTGTTCCAGGGGCGGCGCGACCTGGTGGTCGCCGGCCTCAACGCCAATACCGGGCTCGACTGCCTGACGCCCGAAGGGGCGTTCTATGTCTTCCCGTCGGTCAAACGTCTGCTCGGCAAAACCTCGGGCGGCGGCCGGGCGCTGACTGACGATGCGGCGTTCGTCCTGGCGCTGCTCGAAGAGACCGGCGTTGCCCTGGTGCACGGCACGGCGTTCGGTCTCGCCGGGCATATGCGGCTCAGCTACGCGGCATCGAACGCCCAGCTCGAAGATGCAGTGAGCCGGATCCAGGATTTCTGCGCCAAGGTGAGCTGATGACATACCCGATCACCGAGCCGGTCGCGAGCGGCTGGCTCGCGGTCGGGGATGGCAATGCGCTCTACTGGGAAGAGGCAGGCAACCCCGATGGGGTGCCGGCGCTGATCCTCCATGGCGGACCGGGTTCCGGGTTTGCCCCGTGGATGCGGGGCTTTTTTGACCCGGCGCGGTACCGCATCATCGGCTTCGACCAGCGCGGTTGCGGCCGCAGCACGCCGCACGCCGCGGACGAAGGCGTGGATTTCTCGGTCATCACCACCGCCCATATGGTCGCCGATATCGAACGGCTGAGGGCACATTTCGGCGTCGACAAATGGGTGATCTATGGCGGCTCGTGGGGCACTACGCTCGGGCTCGCTTATGCCGAGGCCCATCCCGGGCACGTCGCGGCAATGGTGTTCGGCGGGGTGACGACGACGCGGCGGCGCGAGATCGACTGGCTCTATCGCGGCATGGCGCCGCTCTATCCCGTGGAGTGGGAGCGGTTCGTCGCCGGCGCGCCTGAGGGGACGCCGGAGGATGGGCTGGTCGCGGCGTATAACGACCTGCTGTTCGATGCCGATCCAACGGTGCGCGACAAGGCGGCGCGGGATTTTCACGACTGGGACAATGCGGCGGTATCGGTCACCGCCCAGGTCGGCCGCGCGTCGGATGGGGCAGATCCCCGGCGGATGCTGGCCCGTAGCCGGATCGTTACGCATGTGTTCCGCCACGCGGGATGGATGGAAGAGGGGCAAATCCTCGCCAATGCCCACCGGCTGCGGGGAATTCCGGGCGTGCTGGTACAGGGTCGGCTCGATCTGCAAGGGCCGTTGGTGACGGCGTGGGAACTGGCGCGGGCCTGGCCCGATGCGAAGCTCGTGGTGATCGACGGGGCAGGGCACTCGGCTGGCGATGCCGGAATGCCGGAGGCGATCACGGCGGCGCTGGATGGGTTTGCTGGGGCTCACTGATAGAGACGGCCCCCTCCCATCCTCCCCCATGATGGGGGAGGTGCCTTGCCGGTGCATTTGGCACGATCGAAGACAGAGCCTCAAGTCTTCACCTCCCCCTTTATGGGGGAGGCCGGGAGGGGGCCGTCTGCTTCAGCCGGCTCACAGGTAATCTATCAAGCTCATCGACCCGCCGCCGTCGCCACCAAATGCAGAGGACCCGGTGGCTTGGCTGAGCAGCGAGCCCAGCTTGCTGGCGGTCTGGTAGTTCGACACCGCCGCGGCGTAGAGGTTTTCCGACCAGCCGGCGGCGGCGCGCTCTTCGCTGCTCATGGCGCCATAGAGCGAGATGACGTTCTGGGCGAAGCCGGCGGCATTACCGGTCCCGGCGGATTTGAGGCCCTGCAGCAACGCGGCGCCGGAGCGCGAGCGCATCTCCATCGAGGCGGAGCGGACTTCGCTCGGCGAGAACTTGCCGTTGGAGTTGAGCGCCACCGAGGCGAGCGAGCGGCTATCGAACTCGGAATAGTCGGGGTTCGAACTGCCGGTCGATTTGTACTGCGCATCGAGTGTGGTGCGGGCGTCGCCGGCGACATCCTTGATGTCGCGCGGCTGGCCGGTCTCGCCGCCGGCAAGGCGCTCCATATAGGCGTTGACCGGGTCGTTGGGTACGGCGCCGGGCAGGGTCGAGGGCTTGGCTTCGATGAGCTTCAGCATTTCCTCGAGCGCGGCGCGCTGGTCGGCATAGGCGGCCGAAGCCTTCTCCTCGGGACCCATGGCATCGAAATAGGCGAGGGCGGCGACATAGAGACCTTTGACGCTGCCGGTGACGCGGCCGACCGCAGTGGGGCCGGCCATCGCCTGGTCGAAGCGGTTCATGAGTTCGATCGCCGCGGCCTTCTGCTCGTCAGCGGTAAACAGCTGGCTGGCGTTGGTGCTCATGGCATAGAGCTCGCGCCGGTCGACCTTGCTGAGATCGAGGGCGAGTTTGCCGTCCTTCAGTGGGCTGGTGAGCTTGGCGTCGCCGAGCAGTTTATCAAGGGTGGCGCGGGCCTCCGTCGTGACGGAAGCGAAGTCTTTGATGGTGGTGAGTGCGGCCTTGGCTGCATCGGACAGGGTGACGTTGGTGGCGCCGGATTCGCTCGAACTCGTCGCCGGTGGATTGGTCAGTGCCTGCTGCTGGGCCTTCTGCGCGTTGGCGATGATTTGCGCGTAGGTCAGTGAACTGGTGGAAGTCGCGGTGCCGACGCTGCTCATGGGTGCCTCCGGGCGGTCGCGGATCACCATGCAGGCGGCGTGCCAGTGTGGAGGGCGGGGAATCCGGGGCGTTTGGGTGGAGAGAAGCGGTCGGGCGGCAGGAAGTGCCGGGCAAGAATGGCCGTGGGAGGCGCTGACTTGTCCCCCACGCTCGACGTCACCCCGGCGACGGCCGGGGCCCATCCTGCGGTCGTTCTGTGGGCCACGGTCCTTTCACCGCTGCATGTCGTGCCGGTTATCCGGTCAGCGAGGTGACCACGGACCGCAACTCACCCGAAGCATCTCAGGATGGCCCCGGCCTTCGCCGGGGTGACACCGTGGTTGGGGCAAGTTGGTGCCCTCCACCAGTTCCGAAAACCCAAGACTACAAGAGCTCAGATCACCTCCAGCGCCTGCTTGCGGCGCGGCGGTGGGAACGCTGCGTCCAACGCCGTGAGTTCGGCTACATCAAGCGTCAGCTCCGCCGCAGCGCGGTTCTCGGCGACGTGGTCGAGGCCGGTGGCCTTGGGAATGGCGATGACGCCGGGTCGGGCCAGCACGAAGGCCAGCGCCACCTGGGCGGCATTGACGCCACGGGCGTTGGCGATGCGCTGCAGTTCGGGGTGGCGCAGCATACGGTTGTCGTTGCCGAGCGGCGAATAGGCCATGATCGGCATCGCATGCCTGGCGGACCAGCCGAGCAGGTCATATTCGATGCCGCGGGCCGTGAGGTTGTAGAGCACCTGGTTGGTGGCGCAGGCCTCGCCGCCCGGCACGGCGAACAACTCCTCCATATCGTCGACATCGAAGTTGGAAACACCCCAGGCGCCGATGGCGCCGGAGCGCTTGAGGGTCTCGAAGGCGTCGACCGTCTCGGCGAGCGGGTGCCGGCCACGCCAGTGCAGCAGATAGAGCTCGATATGGTCGGTGCCGAGCCGCTTCAGGCTGCGCTCGCAGGCGGCAATGGTGCCGCTGCGGCTGGCATTGTACGGCAGCACCTTGCTGACCAGTTGCACCTGGCTGCGGCGGCCCTCGATTGCTTCGGCAACCACCAGTTCGGCGCCGCCATCGCCGTACATCTCCGCGGTATCGATCAGCGTCATGCCGACCTCGATGCCGCGGCGCAGCGCCGCCACCTCGTCGGCGTGGCGGCGGCGATCCTCGCCCATGCGCCAGGTGCCCTGGCCGAGGGCGGGCACGGACGTGCCGGAGGCAAGCAGAACGGTGGGAAGCGTCGTGGTCATCGGCTCAATCTCGCTTGGTGCCCACCCTAGCGTTCTCGGAGCTTGAGGCAACCCGCCGATCTCTCCAATCCGCTCGGTGTCATCCCCGCGAAAGCGGGGACCTGCGTTTGCAATGGTGCCGAAGGCAAGAGAACCGAGGTTCCCGCTTTCGCGGGATTGAGCCTTCGCTGTGATGACAGCCGGTGTGAATGGCTAGGCAGCGGGCGATCTCGCCCATCGCTCGAAAAGAGAAAGGCTCCGCTCGAGGGGATGAGCGGAGCCTTCAAAGGCCGGCTCGCCGAAGCGGGCGACCCATCGAAGCGCAGCCAGGGAGGAGGAGCGGCTGCAATTCGTTGAGATGACTATCGGGGAGACGGCGAAACGGAACAATCGACAAGTCGGAACGTCAGCCATGCGCCAGGCGCGAGGCGAGAGGGACTGAAAGATCAGCCAAAGCAAAAAAAGAGGCCCCATCCGAAGATGGGGCCCAATGAAAAGGACCGAAGTCCAAATCGAAAGTGGTGGCAAATGGACGAGGGAGGAGGATACGCCATTTGCCGATGGTCCTAAGTCGAGGGAGGAGGATACGACTTCGGACCGGTGTCGCAGAGCAGGACCGAGGGAGGAGGATACGGTGCGGCTCACATCGACAGTCACAATATGCACTTTGACCGTTTGGTCCACAATGCGGAGTTCCACATGCCAGCTATGCAGTTTGTGCAGGTAAAGGTCAGCCATACTGCCGTGACGCTCGCGTCAACCGACTGCCGTTTTGGCGGTTGGTCTCGGCGTTGCGCGGGGCAGAAAAAGCAAGGCCCCGCTCGAGGGGAGAGCGGGGCCGAGTAGCAGCCGTTGCCAGCTGCAGGGAGGAACAAACAACGAGCGCGAGGAGGAGGAGGGAGATGCGCTCAGCTGCTGTCGAGCGGGGATATATGGCGGGAGTGCTGACCCATCAACCGAAGAGTATCGAATGAGTGGCATGCGCTTTTTGCATGGCTGTTAAGTCGATGAGTTTGCTCGTGTATTGCGGTTCTCGGCGTGCGTCGTGGCGTCGCACGCCGATGTGAACACAGCGCCAAGTGCTTGATTGTGACGGTTTTTTGTCAGAATCGGCGAACGAATCCGGATGACTCAGAGCCAGCCGCTGCGTTTGAAGAACAGGTAGGGTACCGCAGCGGACAGAACCATGAGCCCCAGCGCAAATGGATAGCCCAAAGGCCAGCTTAATTCGGGCATGAACTCGAAGTTCATGCCGTAGATCGAGGCGACGAGAGTGGGCGGCAGGAACACTACGGCGGCCACCGAGAAGATTTTGATGATCTGGTTCTGCTCGAGGTTGATCAGCCCGAGCGTCGCATCGAGCAGGAAGGTGATCTTGTCGGAGAGGAACGCCGCGTGATCGCTGAGCGCCGCAGCGTCGCGCTGCAGCACCTTGATCTCCTGCTTGCGGTCGCGCGCCGATTTCTGGTTCTCGGTGCTGCTCGACTGGTGAAAGCTGACCAGCCGGCTGATCGAGACGAGACTTTCGCGCGCCAGGGTAAGAACATCGCCCTTCTTGCCGATGCGCTCGATCAGCGACTGCAGGTCGCGGGTCTTGCGGGTGGGCTTGGTGGATTTGTTGCCGAAGACCTCGCGGGAAATCTGGTCGATGCCGTCTCCGGTATTCTCGAGCAGTTGCGCCAGGCGGTCGATGAAGGATTCGAGCAGGCCGATCATGACGCGCTCGCCGCCGATCTCACCCGTAGTGGGTCGGGAGACGAGCCGCTCGTAGAGCCGGAACGGCTTTGGATCGGCGTAGCGCACCGTGACCAGTTGGTCGTTGCGCAATACGAAGGTGATCGGCGTTTTGACCACCTGGTCCGCTTCATCCTCGATCAACGCGGTAATGGTCATGAACTCGGCGCCTGCCTCGCTGTAGAGGCGGGCAGAGGGCTCGATGTCCTGCATCTCGCGGCGCGTAGGAATGTCGATGCCGAGGCAGGCCTCGACGAACTTGTCCTCTTCGCGCGTCGGGTCGGTGAGTGAGTACCAGACCGCGCCGGCCAGTTGAGTGCCCGCGGCAGCATCGAAATCGGTGGGGACGAGGCGGTCGCCTTCGCGGATATAGGCACGCAGCATAGCGGGGCTCCAATAGATAGCCGGGCCGGCGCGCCCGGCCCACCCGCTGGTCGCGAGGTCTAGGAAGAGTTCCAAAACTCTTCCTGATCTCGCGTTGGGAGCCTAGAGCGCCGGCAAGATCGAAGATCGACTTCGACTGTCGGGGTTCATTTTCAGTCCTTGATGAAAGTCCTGGCGCAAGCGCCCGGAACTGAGCCGAAATGCGCCTTTGCGCGCAGGGCGTCAAGGATGAAACGATGCGTGGCTTTAGTTGGCGAAGGCTGAGACCAGCACCTGACGCAGATCACCCTCGGTGGCGTAGCCAAGGTTCTCGATGCGCCAGAGCGGTTCGGGGAGGTCCGGTTGCGCCACGAGGATCAGTTGCAGATGATCGGTGAAGTTCGCGTCGGGATAGTCGGCAAAGCCATAGGCGATATCAACCACCGCACGGTCGGCTTCGAGAGTCACTGCGCCGGCCTTGCACTCGGTCGCATAGTCGGGGAAGGCCTGCCACGGGATGCCATCACCCAGCGGCGGCTTCTCGTCGGGATGCGCCTGCTGGATGGCAGCGTTCTTCGCCTCGGCTTCGGCGATCGCTGCGCCGAGTTCGGTCGTCAGCAACCCCTGAACCGGCGCCATGTCGTTACCGAGCCGCGCGATGCAGAAGATTTCGCCGATCTGTTCGGGGCTGATGGTGACCATCTGAGCCAGGGACGGGGTGGCGACAAGACAAAGTGCGGCTGCGGCGACGAAGCAATGCATGAGGTTCCCCGAGATTTCGCCTGTTCTAGCCGAGGCGACTGAATTGCCGATGAACGCCGGGAGTTGGGAAGTCGCGAGCAGGATGGTAGAGGCGAGGCGCGACATCCGAAGGACTATTGGAATGACCAACTTCTCCATGCTCGACGATCCGGCGTGGCACGCCCTGACCACCGACCATGCGGCGCTGGGGCAGCGCAACGGCGCAGCGGCGCGCTATCGGGCCGAGCTGTCGCCGATCGGCGGCCTCGCGCGCTACGACGCCGATGCGTTCGCCGAGTTGCGACCATTGGTCGGCCCGGAGGAGGCGGTGGGGCTGGTCTCGGCGACGCCATATGAGCTGCCCTCGGATTGGGAGCTGCTGCAGGCGGTGCCGGTGTTCCAGATGGTCTGCGAAGCGCCGCCGCCACCGCCCGATATCGTGCCGGTGCAACTGACGGCGGCTGATGCCGAAGAAGCGTTGGAGCTGGCGACGGCGACGGAGCCCGGGCCGTTTCGTGCCGGCACGCTCGGCATGGGGCGGTACTTCGGGCTGCGCGCGGAGGATGGGCGGCTGATGGCGATGACCGGCGAGCGGATGCGGCTGGGGCAGCTGACCGAGGTGAGCGCCGTCTGCACCTGGCCGGAGTTCAGGGGCAGGGGGCTGGCCAAGGCGTTGGTGTCCTAGGTGTCGGCGCTGATCGCGGCGGAGGGGCGAGTGCCGTTCCTGCATGTGAAAACCGAGAACAGCGCGGCTATCGCGCTCTATCAGAAGCTCGGGTTTGGCGTGCGCAAGGAGCTGACGTTTACGGTGGTGCGGCCGCGCTGAGGGGCGGCGGCGTATCGGCTCGCAAGCCGGTGCGAACCTACCGCCACCCCTGTCCCCTCCCACCAAGAATGGGGAGGGAGACCAAAACACTGACGCCCGTGGAAGCGTCTCCCTCCCACTTCTTCAGGGGTGGGGGGCAGCAAATACCAGCGCTTGCAGTAGGCCAGATCGCTAGAACGACCACTCTCGCGCCTTGCCGACGAGGAAGTCGCGGAAGACGCCGACGCGCTTGGAATTCTTCAGCGCCGGGGGGTAGACGAAATAGGCCTCGTAGGCCGGCAGCTCGATGCCTTCGAGCACGCGGCGGAGGTTGGTTTCACCCTCGGTAACGTAGTCGGGCAGCATGGCGATGCCGATGCCGGCGCGGGCGGCCTGCATCATGCCGTAGATGGCGTTGACCTTCATCGAGGCGCGGCGCGGCGAGGAATCGGGGCGGCCAAGGCGCTCGAGATAGTTGATGTCGCCGAGATATGAGGGGACCGGCTCGCCAAACGAGATGATGCGGTGGCTGTCGAGATCCTCGACCGCCTGTGGCTCGCCGAACTCCTTGAGGTATTGCTCGGAGGCATAGAAATGGTTGTGCACCGTGAACAGCTTGCGCTGGATCATTTCGGACTGGTTTGGCCGGTGCAGGCGGATGGCGACGTCGGCCTCGCGCATGGCGAGATCGAGCTCGGCGTCGTTGAGCTTAATCTCGATCTGGATTTCCGGATAAAGGATCAGGAACTCGTGAATGCGGGACGATAGCCAGGTCGAGCCGATACCCACCGTGGTGGTGACGAGCAAGGGGCCGGTCGGCACCTCCTGGCTCTCGGACATCTGGGTCTCGACCTGCTGCAGTTCCCAGTGCATGCGGTGCGCCGTGCGGAACAGCTGCTCGCCCACCTCGGTGAGCACCAGGCCGCGCGCGTGGCGGATGAAGAGCTTCAGCCCCAGATCCTCCTCAAGCGCCGAAATCTGCCGCGATACGGCAGACTGGCTCATGTTGAGCTTTTCAGCGGCGTGGGTGAACGACCCGGATTCGGCGGCGGTGTGGAAGATGCGGAGCTTGTCCCAATCCAGCATCGGCTATTCCGCCGCTTCTGCGAGCTCGAGCGATGCCAGATATTCCTCCGCGTCGAGTGCCGCCATGCAGCCCATGCCGGCCGCGGTCACCGCCTGCCGGTAGATGTCGTCGGTGACGTCGCCGGCGGCGAACACCCCGGGGATGTTGGTGGCGGTGCTGCCCGGCTGCACTTCCAGGTAGCCGCCCGGCTTCATGTCGAGCTTGCCGGCGAAGATCGAGGTGGCCGGCGAGTGGCCGATGGCGATGAACACGCCGTCGACGCTCTTCTCGGTGACATGCCCGGTCTTGGTGTCACGGATCTTCACGCCCTGCACCGAGCGCGGCATATTCTGGCCGTAGACTTCCTCGATCTCGGCGTTCCAGATCACCTCGACCTTGGGGTTCTTGAACAGGCGCTGCTGCAGGATGCGCTCGGCGCGGAACTCGCCGCGGCGGTGAACGACGGTGACCTTGGAGGCAAAATTGGTGAGGAACAACGCCTCCTCGACCGCGGTGTTGCCACCGCCGACGACGATCACTTCCTTGCCGCGATAAAAGAAGCCATCGCAGGTGGCGCAGGCGGAGACGCCGAAGCCCTGGAACTTCTCCTCGGATTCGAGACCGAGCCAACGGGCCTGGGCGCCGGTGGCGACGATCACGGCGTCGGCGGTATAGCGGGTGCCGCCATCGCCGATCAGTACAAACGGGCGCTTGTCGAAGTCCACCTCGACGATGATGTCGTTGATCATCTTGGTGCCGACATGCTCAGCCTGCGCCTTCATCTGCTCCATGAGCCAGGGGCCCTGGATGACGTCGGCGAAGCCGGGATAGTTCTCGACATCGGTGGTGATGGTGAGCTGACCGCCCGGCTGAATGCCGGAGATCATGACCGGCTCGAGCATAGCGCGCGCCGCATAGATGGCCGCCGTGTAGCCGGCAGGACCCGATCCGATGATGACGACTTTGGCGTGCACCTTACGCTCCACTTACTCTGAGACTTAAGCCCTACGCCAAAATAGGAGGTTCGGCGCGCACCTTTCAAGGGTACGACCATCGCCCGGAGCCGATGGAGCGCGCGGACTCACCGAAAAGTCACAGCCAGCGGGCGCGGCAAAACGCCCGCGCGCGGTTCAGACGAACTTCACGTCGAGGATTTCGTAGGTCTTGGCGCCGCCGGGCGCTGCCACTTCAACCGAATCGCCGGCTTCCTTGCCGATCATGGCGCGGGCGATGGGCGACGAGATCGAGATGCGGCCCTTCGACAGGTCGGCCTCGGCATCGCCGACGATCTGGTACTGCTTTTCGGCTTCGGTATCCTCGTCGACCAGCTTCACCGTGGCGCCGAACTTGATGGTCGAGCCGGTGAGCTTGGTGATGTCGATGATATCAGCCAGCGCCAGCAGCGATTCGAGTTCCTTGATGCGGCCCTCGTTGAGGCTCTGCTGCTCCTTGGCGGCATGGTACTCGGCATTTTCGCTGAGGTCGCCATGGGCGCGCGCTTCGGCGATGTCGGCAATAATCCTGGGTCGATCCTCGGACGTACGGCGGCGATATTCCTCCGACAGGGTCTTGTGACCGCTCGGTGTCATCGGAATTTTGTCCATGGCCGTCTCCAACTCAAAGAAAGGCTCCCCTGCCAAAGTCATTCGGCGTCGTCAGCATGCTGACCTGAGGGGGAGCGTCTATGTAAACTGCCTTCGGCGAAGGCTTCGGTCAAGCCGCGCGTATCCCGGCTGTGGCGACCGGTGCATATCGTTGCGGATAGGCTTGGGGTCAAGGGGCGCGGATCGCATTCCAGGCTGCATCGGCGAGGGCGAGTTCAGCGCCCGGCGGCGCCCTGTCGCCGGCCAGGCGGAGAAAGTCATAGGCGGGACCCAGCATCAGGGCATGGGCCAGCGGCCAGGGCAGGTCGCGGACCTCGCCGCGGGCAACGAATAGGGCATAGCGGGCGCGGGCGGCCTCGTTGCCACGGGCCAATAGGCCGGCGACCGGCGCGAGGCTGGCATCAGCCGTGGCGAGCCCGCGCACCTCATCGAGAAAGCGTAGCGCTGCCGGGTTGGCGAGGCCCCATCGCACCAGCCCGCTCACCGACGCCTTGATCGCGGTCTCGGCGGCGGCGTCAGGATCCACGGCCACGCCGGAGCGTCCTGACCAGCCGCCGATGGCACGCTCGACCAGCGCCAGCGCCAGGGCGCCCTTGTTGTCGAAGAAGTGGTAGATGCTGCCTGTGGAGGCACCGCTCTCCCGACGGATATCGGCGATACTCGTCGCCAGGTACCCCTGTTCGAGGAAGCAGGCGAGAGCGGCATCGAGGATTTCGGAACGACGGTCGGCACTGGGAGATGAAGAGCTCATGCAAGAGCCATAGACGAATCTAGAACGATGTTCTAGTGATGTGACTAGAACGGCGTTCCAGAGGTTGCGCGATGGGTATGGAAAGTGAAGCTGCCAGCGTAGTGCGGGAGTATATCGGCGCGATCGAGCGCTTCGACGTCGGCGCGGTGAGGCGGCTGCTGCATCCAGACGTGGTGCAGATCGAGCGGCCCAACAAACTCTACGCCAAGGGACAGGAGCGAGGCTACGCGGAGATGCTGCGCGACCTGCCACGCGGCGCGAACGTGCTGCGCCGGCAGAGCTATCCGATCGCGGCCATGCATGAGGCCGGCGACACGGTGATCGTGGAGACGCGTTGGGAAGGCATCGTCAACGTGCCGATCGGATCCCTGCAGCCGGGCGACGCGATGGTGGCCCACATCTGCATGCTGATCACGCTCAAGGAAGGGCAGGTGATCCGGCAGGTGAACTACGACTGCTACGACGACTTTTCGGGAGCCGCATGAAGGGTGGCCTCAGGTGCCCGGCTGGGCATAGTCCTCGGCAGTGAAGCGCTCCAGCACGCGCTGCAGGCCCATTAGCCCGTGCTGCACGTTATCGACGCGGATTTCGTTATTGTAGGTCTCGGTACGGATACCGCCTTCGACGCGCTGGCGCTGGCTGATGTAGAACATGTCGTCATCGGTCTTGAACTGCAGCCGCGCCAGGCTTCTGGCGCCGCGCAGAATGGCCCGTCGATAGGCGGCCTCGCGAGGCTTGTCGCCATAGTGCCGGGCCAGCTCGAACGCATCGATCAGCCCCTCGAGGTAAACCCCGGTCGCCGAGGCATGCGGGGGCCCGAGATGCGGCCGCTCCGGGTCGTAGAAGCGGCCGAGCAGATCGGCATAGGGGGCGCTGTCCCACTGCTGCATCGAGAGCAGCCAGTCGTTCATTTCGAAGATGAAGCCATCCAGTTCGGGCTCGTCGACGAGCTCGCGCATGACGAAATGCGCCTGGGTGTGCCAGGGCACGAAGGCGGGGTTTGAGTCCGTGCGGAACCAGGCGCGATAGTAGCGGAAGGCGCGCATATAGGCGTCGGCGGTGACGCCGGGGAGGCCGGCCTTCAACGCGTGGGCCCAGAACAGCAGGGTCTCGCCCGGATAGAAGTTCTGGCAGTCGTTGCGGTCGGCCGGGGCATAAAAAGTGCGGAAGCTGCCATCGGGATAGTGGAGGTGGTTGATGGTGGCAACCAGCCGCGTCAGCGCTTCGGCATGACGGTTGCGGTCGGGTGACTCGAGGATGGCGAGTGCCATGAGCGCGACGGCGCCCAGCTTGACCTTCTGCTCTTCGATGGCGAGGCCATAGTCACCTTGCTCGCGGTAGTAGGTGGCCATCAGGTGCTCGAGATTGCGGTCGGCGCGGTCGCGTGCATCCGGGTCGGACGTGCGGTCGGCAATACGGCCCAGGCAGATGGTGGCCATGGCCTGCCGGATGGTGTTATCGCCGTTGGCTTCGCTGCCGCGGCTCGGCCAGTACTTGTAGACGGTGCGCCCATCCGGCTGGACCTGGTTCAGCATCCAGCGCGACATGCCGCCGACGAGCTCCTCTATGGCCCGTTCGTCCATGGGAACGAGCTCGATTGGGCGCGCGCCCCGGAACAGCGAACGGATCTCGGCGCCACGGGGGGTGAGGCGGCAGAGATACTGCTCGGACTTGAAGGTGGCTGCGGTTATCGCTCCGATCGTCAGCGCATCGGCGGTCAGGCCATCGCTTTCGAGCAGACTGACTATGGCGCGCTTGGGCGATCGGTTGGAGGCGATCAGCTCGGTCGGGCTGAACAGTGAGTGCAACTGGCCGTCTTCGAGCAGCGCGACGCCGACAATGCCGGCCTGGTTGTTATCGAGGCGCGTGGAGTTGAGGTCGGCGGGAACCGGGCGCAGCGAGTGACAGCAATTCAACTCCAGCGTATCGACCTGGCTGCCAGCAAGGTCGAGTTCGTCGATCGTCTTGTCGAGCGCCGCTGCCAAAGTGTCGCCGGCTACGCAGATGCGCTGGCGGATTCGTCCATCCCGGCGGCTCGTGGCAACGACAAGACCGCCGAGCGCCTTGGAGAAGCGGGGCAGGGGGGCGTCGCCATCAAAGGCGTCGGCCAGGGCAGCGCGCAGCGTCGTTCTGACATCGGCCCCGGCATCCATCACGTCGCTCAGCATCTCGCGGTATCCTGTAGTGGCTTGGCTACACTGAAAGTGCGCCCTCAGATGGGTTTGCCCCGCCGCTCGTTGGCGGCAGGGCAAGGTCACTTAGAGAGCGCCCGGCACGCTCGTGGGTGGGGTTGGGCGGCCGCCACCATCGCCGTCGCCATCGCCGTCGCCATCGCCGTCACCATCGCCGTCACCATCGCCGTCGCCATCGCCGTCGCCGTCTCCATCGCCATCGCCGTCACCGTCGCCGTCGCCATCACCGTCGCCATCACCGCTGCTGCTTATCAGCGAGCGGGTTTCGAGCAGAGCGCGGCGGCAGTGCGTGGTGAGCATGGATTCTTCGTCGTTGAGCCCATAGACAGCGCTCAGGAACACGCCGTTGTCGTTGTACCAGCGCTTCTCCGACAGGACGAAGCAGCACTTGCTGTTATATTCGCGCGTCCCGGCGAGCGGCGTGAAGGCGGTGCCTTCCATCGCGACACGGCAGGTCGGGAACTGGTCTTCCTGGATTGCAAAGGCCGGGGAGGCGAGAAAAGCCTGACCGGCGCCGGCCACTGCCGCGAGCAGCAGCATGGAGCGGCTGTGAGCAATGATCTGGTTACGGATCGTCATGTTGATACCCTCATCAGGTGTTGGTTCGATGGGGCGGGTTAATGATCTCCCGACGCTGAACGCGATCTGAATACGTGGTTCAGGCTGACGGGTTCTTGCGTGCATGTCCGCGGGCAGCGCGCGAGAACTGAAAGTATCCGCAATTTTTACGGCTTGTGGCGCAGATTTCCGGTGGTTGGATGGGGCGTCAGTTGGAGGTGCGGTGATAATACGACTTCTCAGCGAGCCGTGGGAGCAGGGTGGCGTGGACTTTGAATGGCCAAAAACAGAAGGCGCAGCCCGGAGGCTGCGCCTTCTGCAGATCTGACGCCGACCCGAAGCTGGGACGCCCTCGCGTCCCGACCCGGATCAGGATGCCTGGAGGTTGTCGGCGGCGTTCTTGCCGGTCCGCTTGTCCTTGACGATCTCGTACGTCACCTTCTGGCCTTCATCGAGGCCCGAAAGCCCCGAACGCTGGACAGCGGAGATATGCACGAACACATCAGCCCCACCCTCGTCGGGCTGAATGAAGCCATAGCCCTTCTGGCCGTTGAACCATTTCACAGTGCCGGTAGCCATAAATAGTCCCTTTCGCAGTCTGCCGTGGCGTTCCCACCCCAATGGAAACTCCGCCAATCGAATTCTTGGTATGACATCAGCAGGCGCGTTTGAGACGCCAGGCACGAAGTGTCGGCCGCAATATTCGACGGTTAACTTGTAGACCGAAAATTTCCCCCTATCAATACGGCGCCGTGAACTGCTTTTGCCCGGCGTGCCGGGGGCGCGTCGGGTTGAAATTCGATCTGACTAGCAGGCCATCGGGCCCGGGGAGTGGGGCGCCGAAGGCGTAGAGATACCGGGCCACTCGGCCCGACGAGCGGGCTTCCGCTTCCGCACGAAGCCCATAGCTCAGTCTATGCCTCGCCAATGTGACAGCAAAGTGGAAATTCCGGCTCTTGCCCATCTTCCACGCGGCACGCCGACGCGCTAAAGGCGTGCCGTCCCAGCCCGGTGTCAAACAACCTTGCGCGAAATACAGTATTCGTCCGGCGACCTCGTCGCCGACCGTCGTGCGTCTTATGCCGCGGCGCTCGCCGCCGAGCGCGCTTTCGCCGAAGCCGCCGATCTCATGGCACAGGCGCTGGAGGTGGTGCCGCAATGGGTGGCCGGCTGGAACCTGCTCGGCGGCTATCGCGAGGCAGCCGGGGATATCGGCGGGGCAGTGGTTGCATGGACCCAGCTGTTGCAGCTCGACGCCAAGGGGCTGTTCGGTGCGGCACTGAAGCTCGCTGCGCACGGGGCAGGCGGTTCAGCCGAGGCGGCGCCCGCCTATGTCGAGGCGCTGTTCGACGACTATGCGCCGCGCTTCGAGGATGCGCTGGTCGGACGGCTGGGCTATCGGACACCCGAAGCGCTGGAGACCTTGATCCGCAATGCGATGGTGACACGCGGCATCGGCCGATTCGGGCGGGCGCTCGATCTCGGCTGCGGCACCGGCCTGATGGGGGGGCGGCTGCGGCCGCTGGTCGATCGGCTCGAGGGGGTGGATCTCTCTGCCAAAATGCTGGCCGAGGCGCGGCGCAAGGGGATCTACGAGCGTCTGGAGAAAGCTGACCTCAAGGCCATGCTTGATACCGAGCGGGCGAGCATCGACCTGATCGTGGCTGCCGACGTGCTGAACTATGTCGGCGCGCTCGAGGCGCCGCTGGCCTCGGCCGCCCGTGCATTGCGGCCGGGCGGCCTCGTCGCTGTCTCGCTCGAAACCCATCCCGGCAGCGAGCCGGTGCGGCTCGGGACCACGCTGCGCTTCCAGCACGCGGTGGCGCCGACGCTGGAGATCTGCCGTGCCGCGGGGCTCTCGGTCATGAGCACCGACCCGGTGGTCATCCGCATGGATCGCGGGGTGCCGGTGGATGGAGTGATCGTCCTGGCGGAACGGGTTTAGGCGAGGACCGGTGCCCACCCCGCTACGCTACGGCTTCGCCTAGCTGCGCTACGCTCCCCATGGGGACTACAAGAGGTCGCCCCGAGGGGGAGGGAGACGATAGAACCGAAGATGTCAGTCGGGCCTCCCTCCCCTTGATGGCGAGGGCCGCGTAGCTTGCCCGCGCAGCGGGCTTCGCGCAGCTGTGTGGGGTGGGGCCACGCGCACTGGCGCCTTGATCGCTCCTGTTGGCGCGGTTTCAATCCAGCGGGGGTCAGGCAAACAGCAAGCGCACGCCGACTACGGTCAACACTGCAGCCAGCAGACCTCGGACCAGACTCTCCGGCACCTTCGGCGCAAAGAAGCTGGCGATCAGGATGCCGGGGATCGAGCCGATGAGCAGCGAGACCAGCATGCCCCATTCGACATTGCCGATGGCCCAGTGGCCGATGCCGGCGACGAGCGTCAGCGGTACGGCATGGGCGATGTCGGTGGCGACGATGCGGACCAGCGACAGGCGCGGGTAGAGCAGCATCAACACGGTCACGCCGATGGCGCCGGCACCGACCGAGGAGATGGATACAAGGACGCCGAGCAGCGCACCAAAGCCGACCGTGACTGCGGTCTGCAGGTGGGGCGGCAGCTCGCGGTGGCTGCGAGCAAAGCCGAACAGGTGTTTCCTGAACACCAGCGACAATGCGGTAAGTACCAGCATCCCACCGAGAATCGTGGCGAGCGTTCGGGCGACAGTTGGATCCGAACCGCCAAGCTGCGCCAGCACATAGAGCGTGATGGCGGCGGAAGTGACGCTGCCAAGCGCCAGTTTGCCGACGATATGCCAGTCGACATGGCGGTTGAGGCCGTGAACGGCCGTGCCGGCGGTCTTGGTGGCGGCGGCGAACAGCAGGTCGGTGCCGACGGCGGTGGCGGGGTGAACGTTGAACAAGAGGATCAGCAGCGGGGTCATCAGCGAGCCGCCGCCGACGCCGGTGAACCCGACGATGAGGCCGACGAAAAACCCCGACAGCGAGTAGAGCGGATCGATGCCCCAGACCAAATGCGCGCCCCCGGCTTGATGGTGGCGCAGGCTATCGAGGCGGAACCGCGGCGGCTAGCGTTGCAAAGGGCAGGATTTGGCGCGGCAGGCAGCGGCGCCGCAAAATGCGTCTAGCAGTGGAGCCGCCGACGGAAGCGGGCTGGAGAGGGCCGGCTGAGCCGGCCCTCCCTGCCGATCAGCCGAGCGCCAGGCGTATGGCGGTCTCTACCGGGGAGTAATCGCCGGCCGGTCGTTCGAGCCGCAGCGGCTCCCGCGGCAGCAACGGCGGTTGCGCCATGAACCGCGGCTGGGTCCCATGGTGCGGCTGGGCGGCATGCACCAGGAACGGGTGGCAGAGATAGACCGTGCCCGGGCTGCCGGTAGCGAGCACCTCGGGCCGATGCGCCGAGCCGGCGAAGTTGTCCGCGGCGAGCTCGCGCAATGTCAGGCCGGCTTCACCCGCCGGCGCCAGTTGCCGAGCGATATCGAGGTGCGAGCCGACGCGAATGCGGGTCGGGGCATCCTGGTTGCCGACCTCGGAGAAGAGGAACAGCATCAGCAGCGCACGGCCCCTCGAGTTGACGTTGGCGCGCCAGCTCAGGAAATCGGTCGGGTTCTCCTCCCAGCCGAAGCTCACGTCGATGTGCCAGCCGGCATCGCCGGGATCGTCGGGCGAAGGGAAGCGCACCGGGAAGGTGCCGAGATTGCCCTGCGGCAGCCAGCGGCCGGGGCCGACCAACTGATCGAAGGCAGCGCGAACCGTCGGCGTGTTCGCAGCTGCGACGAATGGCGGCTGGCTGTAATTGCCGAGGCGGATGACCGGCTTGGTCCAGGTTCTCGGGTCGTTGGGGTCGCACCCGGTATCGGCCCAGAGGATGGCGCGAGCCTCAGTGGCGAGATCAGCCGGGAAGGCGTTGTCGATGCGGACGAAGCCGTCATTGATGAAGGCATCGAGCTGCGCTGCGGAGAGCGCGGGTGTGTTCACAGGCATTGTGGTTTCCGTATTCGCATAAGCTCGCGACACATCGACGGGCAAAGCCGGCGACGGGCGAGCAGGGCCCCTAAGGGCGGTGGTGTTGCCTCATGGCTCGCTCAGGCGAGGAGGAACACCGATGCGAAATTGCGGATCATCATCATGATGCCGGGAACATAGCGGAGGAAACGACGAGGTCAACCCACTGGCGCTGGCAGTCGGCGCACCTCTCCCTTGGGGGAGAGGTCGACGCGCAGCGTCAGGTGAGGGGCCTTGCCGCCGACACGGTGTTTGCGGCAGGGCCGCTCACCCCCGATCCTTCCTCGAAGTAAGAGGGGCGAAGCAGGCACGGCCCCCGCAAGACCGCCCTCGCTACCAGTCGATGCTCCAGCCCGGCAGCGCGCGCTGCAGGTTATGCCGGGTGGCGGCCTCGAAGGCGGTGGGCCAATCGACTCCGAGCGAGGCGCAGAGCACCTTGGCGCGCGGCATGAAAACGCTGGCAAGCGCGAGGTTGGATGCGATGGCCGAGTCGGCGTTGAGCTGAGGCAGGGGCACCGAGGCAAGCACTGCCATGCGCTCGGCATCGAGCACGCGGCTCAGGTGCAGCATGCCGCCGGGAATCCTTGGGTTGATCTCGATGGTCAAGAGGTCAGTGAGGAAGCGGCGGAGGAAGGTGTTGCCGACGGTCATCAGTTCGACCTCGCCGCGACCGATTGCCACCGGCGTCAGCCCGAGGATGCGGATGAACTCGCCGACCATCCAGCCCAGGCGCCCCGGATTGCGCGCCGGCTCCGGCGTTTCCGGGCGCAGCGTCGCGTAGAGGTTGTCGCGATCGACCAGCGGCTTCAGGCTGTCCTGCGCGGTGTGAGCGAGGTGGTCGCGGCTGGCGATGTGGAGATCGACGCGCAGCCAATCATCGGTGATGGCATTGAGCACCAGCGCATGGGGCAGGCGGTTGTAGTGAACGATCGGCGCGATCGCCTCGAGTGCCTTGCGCCAGTCGGCGGCCAGCGCCTCATGGTCGGCAGCGTCGGCAATGGCGAGAAAATCGACGTCGCTGAACTGATCAGCGGTGCCGGTGCCGAAGCTGCCGGAGAGAAACAAAGCCGCGACGCGCGGATCGCCGCCAAAACTGTCGACGACCCGCGCAACCAGCGTGTTCTGATCCATGACCTTCCCTCTCCCAATGGTTTCGGCAGTATTGGGAGGGGGCAGTCCAATGGTCCAGAAGACCTATGTTCAGCTTGTCAGTACTGTTGACTGCCAATATACATGAAGATCCGCGATGCGGTTCGAGGTGAACAGCGGCATCGCGCCGGCGAGCTGTTCGTCGCTCCAATCCCACCACTGCATTTCCAGCAGCATCTTGATCTCGGCCTCGCCAAAGCGCTTGCGGATCGGCTTGGCCGGATTGCCGCCGACGATGGTGTAGGGCTCGACGTCCTTGGTCACCAGCGCCCGGGTGCCGATCAGCGCGCCGTGGCCGACGGTGATGCCGGGCATGATGATCGCCTCCGAGCCGATCCACACATCGTTGCCGATGACGGTGTCACCGGCCGGCGAGAAGCCGTCGGCGGCGCCGGCGAAGGCTTCGATCTCCGGCATGTAATGGAACGGGAAGGTGCTGACCCAGTCGTTCCGGTGGCCCTGGTTGCCCGCCATGATGAAGGCCGCGCCAGAGCCGATGGAGCAGAAGCTGCCGATGATCAGGCGGTCGACATCGGAGCGGTCCGGCATCAGGTAGCGGGCACAATCGTCGAAGCTGTGGCCGTGGTAGTAGCCGGAATAGTAGCTGAAGCGGCCGACAAGGATGTTTGGGTTGGTCACCTGCTCGTCGAGCCGGATGCCCTTGAACGGGCTTTCGAAAGTGTTGGTCATGATGCTGTCTCGATAGGGGCCCGGCGCCGCAGGAGTGCGGACGCTTCGGGCCGGATGATGTCTGAGAATGAGCAGCCGCACTCACCCGGCGCAGTGCGCCGGGGGCAGCAGCATCGCCGCGCCGATCAGGCGCGCGACGCGATGGAGGTGGTTCGGTCTGCCAGCTTCATGATGCGGGGCTTTTAGGGGCAGCGGGGCAGGGTGTCAAACAGGCGGTCGAGCCATTTGGATCGGTGCGTGTTGCCCACCCCCACCCAGCTTCGCTACGGCTTCGCCGAGCTGCGCTACCCTCCCCACAAGGGGGAGGGAGGGCCGCAAGAACCGAAGCTGCGGGGGTGGGGTGGGCGGTGAGCACTGGCGGCCGGCGCGTGCCGACCGCCCTTGCGTAATCAGGCGGCGAAGTAGCTCTGCAACGGGCGAACCTGCAGGTTGCCTTCGCGGTAGGCGATGATGCCTTCGACGGCCGCCACGGCGCCCGGGATGGTGGTGTAGTAGGGGATCTTGCCCATCAGCGCGGTGCGGCGGATATCGCGGCTGTCGGAGATCGACTTGGCCCCATCGGTGGTGTTGATCACCAGCTGCACGCCGCCGTTCTTCATCGAGTCGACGATATGCGGGCGGCCTTCCAGCACCTTGTTCACCTTGGTGGCGGCAATGCCGTTCTCCACCAGGTATTTGTGGGTGCCGGAGGTGGCGACGATCTTGAAGCCGGCGCGCTCGAGATGGCGGCAGAAATCGAGGATCAGCGGCTTGTCGTCGTCGCGGACCGAGACGAACACCGTGCCTTCGCGCGGCACCTTTGAGCCGGCGCCGAGCTGCGACTTGGCAAAGGCGATCGGATAGTTCGTGTCGAGCCCGATGACTTCGCCGGTCGACTTCATTTCGGGGCCGAGCACCGTGTCGACGCCAGGGAAGCGGTTGAACGGGAAAACCGCTTCCTTGACTGCTACGTGGTTCAGTTTCTTCTCGACCAGGTTGAAGCTTTCGAGGCTTTCGCCGGCCATGACGCGCGAGGCGATCTTGGCGATCGGCTTACCGATCACCTTGGCGACGAAGGGCACCGTGCGCGAGGCGCGCGGGTTCACTTCGAGGATGTAGATGGTGCCGTCCTTGAGCGCATACTGGACGTTCATCAGGCCGCCGACATTGAGCGCCAGCGCCAGTTCGCGGGTCTGGCGCTTCAACTCGGTGATGACTTCGTCCGACAGATGCTGCGGCGGCAACGAGCAGGCCGAGTCGCCCGAGTGGATGCCAGCTTCCTCGATATGCTCCATGATGCCGCAGACGAACACATCCTTGCCGTCAGAGAGGCAGTCGACGTCGATCTCGATGGCACGGCTCAGGTAGCCGTCGAACAGCAGCGGGTTGTCGGAGAGGACCGAGTTGATCTGGCCGGTCTTGTCGTTGGGATAGCGGACCAGAATATCAGGCGGCACCAGGCCGGTCAGGGTATCCTGCACATAGCGCTCGAACTCGTTGGGCGAGTGAACGATGGCCATGGCGCGGCCGCCCAGGACGTAAGAGGGGCGGATCACCAGCGGGTAGCCCAGGCGCTCGGCGACCAGGCGGGCCTGTTCGAGCGAGTAGGCGATGCCGTTCTTGGGCTGGCTGAGGTCGAGGCGGCTGATCAGTTTACTGAACAGGTCGCGGTCTTCCGCCAGATCGATCGACGAGGGCTGGGTACCAAGGATCGGCACGCCGGCCTTCTCGACCGCGTCGGCGAGGTTCAGCGGGGTCTGGCCGCCGAACTGCACGATGACGCCGTGGAGCGTGCCGTTCTGCTTTTCGGTCTCGAGGATTTCGATGACGTCCTCCTCGGTGAGGGGCTCGAAGTAGAGCCGATCCGAGGTGTCGTAGTCGGTCGAGACGGTTTCCGGGTTGCAGTTGACCATGATGGTCTCATAGCCGGCATCGGCCAGCGCGAAGGCCGCATGGCAGCAGCAATAATCGAACTCGATGCCCTGGCCGATCCGGTTCGGACCGCCGCCGAGGATGACCACTTTCTTGCGGTCGGAGGGGCGCGCCTCGTCTTCGGGCTGGCCGTTGAACGGCGCCTCGTAGGTCGAATACATGTAGGCGGTGGGCGAGGCGAACTCGGCAGCCGAAGTGTCGATGCGCTTATAGACCGGGCGCACGCCGAGTGAGCGGCGCAGTGCCCGCACGTCCTTGGCCTGCTTGCCGGCAAGGTCGGCGAGGCGACGATCGGAAAAGCCCATGGCCTTGAGGCTGCGCAGCGCCCCGGCGGTGTCGGGCAGACCAAGCTCGCGCACCTTCTTTTCGGTTTCGATCAGGCCGTGGATCTGCTCGAGGAACCAGGGGTCGATCTTGGACGCGTCGTGAATGTCTTCGAGGCTGTAACCGAGCCGCATGGCTTCGGCGACATGCAGCAGGCGCTGCGGTGTCGGGGTGGAGATGGCGGCGAACACCGCGTTCTCGTTGTCGTCTTCGGGAGCGCCGGTGACGAAGCCGGGAATGCCGATCTCGTTGAGGCCGGTAAGGCCGGTCTCGAGCGAACGCAGCGCCTTCTGCAGCGATTCCTGGAAGGTGCGGCCGATGGCCATGGCCTCGCCCACCGACTTCATCGAAGTGGTGAGGCGGTTATCGGCGCCGGGGAACTTTTCGAAAGCGAAGCGCGGGATCTTGGTGACGACATAGTCGATGGTCGGCTCGAACGAGGCCGGGGTGGCGCCGCCGGTAATGTCGTTCTCGAGCTCATCGAGGGTGTAGCCTACGGCGAGGCGCGCGGCGACCTTGGCGATCGGGAAGCCCGTCGCCTTGGAGGCGAGTGCCGAGGACCGGGAAACGCGCGGGTTCATCTCGATGACGATCATCCGGCCGTCGGCCGGGTTGATGGCGAACTGCACGTTAGAGCCACCGGTCTCGACGCCGATCTCGCGCAGTACGGCGATCGAGGCGTCGCGCATGATCTGGTATTCTTTGTCGGTCAGCGTCAAAGCCGGCGCGACGGTGATGGAATCGCCGGTATGGACGCCCATCGGATCGAGGTTCTCGATGGAGCAGATGATGATGCAGTTGTCGTTGCGGTCGCGCACCACCTCCATCTCGTACTCTTTCCAGCCGAGCACGGATTCCTCGATCAGCACTTCGTCGGTGGGCGAGGCGTCGATGCCGCTCTCGACGATGGTGAGGTACTCTTCCTTGTTATAGGCGATGCCGCCGCCGGTGCCGCCGAGCGTGAAGCTGGGGCGGATGATGCAGGGGAGCCCGATCACCTCGAGGGCCTGCAGCGCCTCGATGGTGTTGTGGGCCAGCATCGAGCGCGGGGTCTCGAGCCCGATCTTCTTCATCGCGTCGCGGAACAGCTCGCGATCCTCGGCCTTGTCGATGGCCTCGGCGTCGGCGCCGATCATTTCGACGTTGAACTTGTCGAGAATGCCCATCTTCTTGAGGCTGAGCGCGCAGTTGAGCGCGGTCTGCCCACCCATGGTCGGGAGCAGCGCGTCGGGGCGCTCCTTCTCGATGATCTTGGCGACGATCTCGGGGGTGATCGGCTCGACATACGTGGCGTCGGCCAGATCCGGATCGGTCATGATGGTCGCCGGATTGGAGTTCACCAGGATGATCCGGTAGCCCTCGTCCTTCAGCGCCTTGCACGCCTGGGTGCCTGAGTAATCGAACTCGCAGGCCTGTCCGATGATGATCGGCCCCGCACCGATGATGAGGATCGATTTGATGTCGGTGCGTTTTGGCATCTGGAGCTCGTATGTTCGGGGCGCGCGGAAGGACGCGCGGCGGCGGCGCGGGCTTGGGCGGCAGACTCTATGGGCTAGGCGCGTCCTGTAACCGAAGCGGTGGGGGAAGGGAACCCCCAGCGCGCAGGATGTGCGTGCAAGTTGTCGCGGGGGGCAGGGTGGGTGAGCTGTCTGCGCGGCAGTGGGCAGTCGGCAGTCGGCAGCAGGCAGTGGGAGCAGTGGTCGGTACGACTGCCTACTGCCCACTTACGACTGCCGACCGACGATTGGCCAGCGCTCAAGCGCTGCGGCGCCGGCCGCGCTCAGCCCGTAGACACCCCGATCGATGCGGTCGAACCAGCCATAGACATTGTCGAGCAGGATGCGTGCGGCGATCGGGGTGGTCGCCTTGAGGTCGCGCGGGCGGAGCGGGCCGGCCTGCAGCGCCGCAGCACAGGCGAGGGCCTGCTGCCGATAGGCGGTCATGATCGGCTGGCGCGTGCTGCCGCCCGAAGTCGGGTCACCCTTGCGGCGGCGATGCTCTTCGACCAGCCGGTTGCGCTTGCGGGTGTTCTTCCTGGGCATCGGCGCGAGCGGGCTGACGATGATCTCGACATGGTCGCCGGCGCTGACGCCGAGCATGCCGAGGCCGAGCCGGCGGCAGAGATCGCGAAAGCGCCGGTCGCGCTCGCGGCCCTTGCCGGTCGGCGACATGCGGGCGGCGATCCACACCTCGTCGCTCTGGGCCTGCCGGTCGACCGCCTGCAGCACCAGTTCGAGGTTGAAGGCCTGCTTGAGCTCGCAGATCACCACCAATGGCGGTTCGCCCGCGAGCAAACCGACAAGGTCGCAGCCGCCGATTTCGCCTTTGACGGCGTAACCGGCGGCTTCGAGGAAGCTCTTCACAGGCGGGTAGAGGCTGGTTTCCAGTTGAAGTATCCGGCGTGATTCTCAGGCCGGATGTTATCTCATCAGCGGGCGTTGATCGCGTCCCTGACGGCCTCGACGCTGATGCCGAGATCATCAAGGCGCCAGGGCTCCAACTCCATCAGGCTCAGCATAGCCAGCCGACGGCTGCGCTGTTGGCGCCAGGCGATGAAGCGCGAGGCCAGGGCGCGGATCGCGACGGCGGCAAGGCTGGAACGGGGTGCGCTCTCGTGGGCGGCGGACATCAGGCTCATTGCGGTTCTCCTCGGTTTGGCTTGCTGCACATCGTGGCCGTTCGACTTCACGACGAGCGAGGCACACGCAGATCGACATCGGGATGGCAAAAACTTGCGAGGACCAGTCGCACCCGAGCGGGCGGGTGTCGAACTTGTCGGTATTGGATCGACTGCTTAGGTGAGCGGGGTGAAGGCCAAGCCTTGTCGAAGCTCGCACGAGGTGCCAGTTTTCATCTCACCATCGTATTGGGAGACCGTGCCATGTGCCGCAACATCAAGCCGCTGTTCAACTTCGAGCCACCGGCGAGCAAGAACGAGATGCATGACGCGGCGCTGCAGTTCGTCCGGAAAATCTCCGGCTACACACACCCCTCGAAGGCGAACGAGGATGCGTTCAACGACGCCGTCGCCGATATCGAGCGGGTGGTGAAGCGGCTGCTGAAGGAACTGGAAACCGACGCGCCGAAGCGCGACCGCGAGGTGCTGATCGCCCGGGCGCGGGAGAAGGCGAAGCTCAGGTACGCGCCGCGGGTCGAGGCGTGAGTGGAGGCGGCCGCGGGCGGCCGCATCCGGCGCGGCTCAGCTCTTCTTGAAGCTGATGGCCGAAGCGGTGGTCTGGCCCTTCTTGTCGACCAGGGTGAAGCCCAGCTTGATGCTGCTGCCGCTCAGCGTCATCACCGATGAGGCGAGGCCGTAGCTGGTTTTGATGCCGGCGGAGGCGAAGACGATGCTGTTGCCCGCCCGCTTGCCCACGGTGGTCGTGTTGGCGCCCTGGGCTGAGGACGAGGCCTCGAAGCGCTTGGCCGCATCGTTATAGACCATGCTGCCGCGGAAGCTGGCTGCACCCGAGCCGCCGAACGAGCAGCGGCCGGAATAGGTGAGCTTGCCGGCGCTGGCTGCCTTGAAGGTCAGGCGGCAGACCACGGTGCCGGGGTCGGGACCGGTGACCTTGCCGCTGCCGCGCCAGCTTCCCTCGTACTTGGCGAGGAGCGCATTCTCGGCGGGGCCGGCAACAGCCGGCAGGGCGACGGGCAGGGCGAGGACGGATGCGAGGGCGAGGACCTTGAGGCTCGTCGGCAGGCGCAGCATTAAGCTTCTCCGGAATCGGGCGTTCGGTGGAGCAACGGTAGCGCGGCGGCTAAGGTTGCGGGAGGGGCTCGCGGAGTTTTGCGAGAAACGCGATGAAGCGGGGATGAACGGGCCCCCCAGTATTCCCCGGCGGTTCGAGAACCGGCGGCCAGCTCTCCTTGGCCCCCTCGTATCTTTCTGAAGTTTTTTGTCGGGCTTGTCGATTCCGCTTGGGCTGCTTCGTCGTGAAGTCGAACAAGTCGTTCAAACAGAGGAAACGAAAATGACCACGACGCTCGATATCACCCCCGACAACGACAACCAGCTGGTGCTGGCTCGCATCATCGATGCGCCGGTAGAGCAGGTCTATCGCGGCTGGACCGACCCGGTGCTGATGAAGAAGTGGTTCGCGCCGCGGCCGTGGACGACGACCAGGGTGGTGACCGATGTACGGCCGGGCGGCAGCACGCTGGTGGTGATGGCCGACGAGAACGGCATCGAATACCCCAACCCGGGCCAGTATCTCGAAGTGGTGCCGAACAAGAAGCTGGTGTTCACCGATGCCTATACCGGCGACTGGCAGGCCAGCGAGAAGCCGTTCATGACGGTGACGCTGACCTTCGAGGATATCGGTGGCAAGACCCGCTACATCGCGCGCTGCCAGCACTGGAATGCGGAGGACAAGGCCGCCCATGTGCAGATGGGCTTTCATGAAGGCTGGGGTATGGTGACCGAACAGCTCGAACAGGTGCTGAAGGCGCACTGACGAAAGTGAATGGTGAGTGGTGAATGGGTTGTCCCGACGTAATCCGAACAATCCAGGCTGCTCACTTCACGCAACCTTGCCATCCGTCGCCGGCAGCCTGAACAGGGCGTCGGCGATATTGGCTTCGCGCAGCGGATCGAAATGTGTGTCGGTGGGTAGCGCGATCGAGACGCGGTCGACGCCCAGATCGGCCAGCTGGTACGGCGTGCCGTAGCCATATTCGAGGTGGCCGCGGCCGATGATGCCGATGACCAGCGGCGCCGCCGGGCCATCGAGGGCGCGGGCGATGTTGCAGGCGAAGGCGCGATCCCAGGTCTGCTGGGCGCGCACGAACCGGTCGGAGGTCATTTCGTCGCGCGGCCGGCTCGACGGGCCGGCGAACCGGCTGAGATAATCGCGATAGGCCGGCAGCGCCGGGCGCGCGGGGGTGAGCCCGTCGCGCTCTTCGACAGGAATGGCTTCCCAGCCTTCCTTGCCGACGCGGGTGACCAGCGGGCGGTGGCAGTTGAGCGCCAGCATGGGCAGGCGGAACTGCCGGCAGAACTGGAACAGCGGCAGGTAGAGTGCCGGATCGAAGCGCCAGACTTCGTTCCACTCGGCCGCCTCGAGGAAATCGGTGGTGCTGGCGAAAGCGCCGGCGACGAAGGCATCGAGCACCGGTTGCAGCCGGCGCGGGAACATCTCGAAGCCGAGCGCAATATCGGAGCGGTGCGCCATGATGCCGGCGGCGACATTGAGCTGCCAGCGATGCACGTCAAAGCGATCATGGGTCTCGCCGAGCAGCACCACCTGCTGCAATGCCAGGTGGCGCATCAGCTGCGGGTGCGCCACCGGTTCGGCAGTGCGTGGATCGAGCCAGGTGCCGGGGGCGATGGAAATCGTGGGAGTGGTCGTGTCAGCCATGCCAGCACTCGTGGGGTTCGGGGGCGCTGGCTGGCAGATGCTGGCTTGCTGCAGCGGTGGTAGCGGGTGTTCCGGGCCCGGTCAATCGGTCGCTCACAGGCGCCAGTACGGTCGTACCCCACCCCCCGGAACCTCTGCTTGTGGTGCCTGCCGCCTACCTGGCGTCACCCATAGGGCGAAAGCTCTGATGACAGCGGTGGGTGGGCTGGGCCGAGCCCGACCTGAAATGCTCTACTCCTCGGGCTCGGTGGTGAAGAGCAGCGGAAAACCCTCGTTACGGGCCATTTCGGTGGCGCGCGTCGCCTTGCTCTCGGCGACCTCCTGGGTGAAGACGGCGACCACGCAGGAGCCTTTGGTGTGGGCGGTGACCATGATGCGGTGCGCCTGGTCCTCGGTGATGCGGAACTCGGCTTTCAGCACGCGCACCACGAACTCGCGCGGCGTGAAGTCATCATTGAGCAGGATGACTTTGTAGAGTGGCGGCCGCGCCACTTTGGGTGCGGTCCGGGTACGCGGCTTGGTGTCGGTGTCGTTGGCCATGGTGCTGCCAATATAGTGCAGCCTAACCGGCGCTGCACCCTTTCGGTTGGACGACCGTCAAAGCCGGTGCGATGAATGGCGCCGGATTTCAACAGGGTCATATTGCATGCGCGTTATTGGTTCGGTTCTGGTCGCTGCCTGGCTAGTGCTTGGCGGCGGTGCAGTTGCTGCGGGCGAGGACCTGCCGACGGTGGTGCAATACCGGCTCGACAACGGGCTCGAAGTGCTGCTGTCGCCCGACAGCAAGGTGCCCAAGGTCGGGCTGGCGCTGGTGTACCGCGTGGGCGGGATGAACGAGCCGGCCGGACGCTCTGGCTTTGCGCACCTGTTCGAGCACCTGATGTTCTCGGGCACGACCAAATATCCCAAGTTCGACGACACCTACTCCGCGCTCGGCGTCCAGAACAACGCCTTTACCGAGGAGGATCGCACCGTCTATGTGGCCGACGCGCTGGCTTCGGCGCTGCCGGTGCTGCTTTCGGTGGAAGCCGACCGGATGGCCAATCTGGGAGGCGAGGTCGATCAGCGCGAACTCGACCTGCAGCGCGACGTGGTCAAGAACGAGATGCGGCAGACGGTGCTCGACAGCGCCGGCCAGCCGGGCCTGCAGGCGCTGCGCGCGGCGCTGTTTCCCGCCCCGCACCCTGTGCCGAAGCGGTGATCGGCTCGATCGCGGATCTCGACTCAGCCAAGCTTGACGACGTGAAGGCGTTCTTCAACCGGTTCTACGTGCCCAACAATGCGGTGCTGGCGCTGGCGGGGGATTTCGACGTCGAAGCGACCAGGGCTTTGATCGCCGACACTTTTGGCCGCGTGCCGCGTGGTGCGGATGTGGCAGTGCCGGAGCCGGCCGAGCCAAAGCCGGTGGCGCTGCGCATGGAGGTTTCCGATCGGCTGCCGTCGCCGACGGTGGTGCTGGCAACTGCCGGACCGGCGATCGGCAGCCTCGACAGCGCCGCGCTGATGGTGGCGGGCGACCTGCTGGGCAATTACGAGTACGGCGTGCTGCGCCGCGAGCTGGTGAACAAGGGCCTTGCCATCAACGCCACGGCCGGCTGGGACCCGGGCAGGTTGGGCGGCCGGTTCATGATCTCGGCGGCAGCGGCTCTGGGCGTTGCGCCCGATGTGCTGGAAGCCGCCTTACGCAAGGCGGTGGCCGATTTCGTCGCCGCGCCGCAGGACCCTGCCGGCATCGAGCGCGCTCGAGAGACGCTGCGGCTGGGTCGGGCGCTCAGCGCCGAAGCGATGCTCGATCGGGCGCGGTCGCTGGCGACGCGCTACGATCTCTATGGCGATGCTTCGCCTGGGTTGGGTGACGATCCCCGACTGCTGGCGTTGACGGTGGGGGATGTCGAGGCGGCGGTACGCAAGCGCCTCGCGCCGGAGCAGTTGAGCGTCCTGACCATGCTGCCGGGCGCTGCGCGAAGCGAGTATCCGGCCGTGCTGCAGGCGAGCTCGGGCACGGCAGAACCGATCGCAGCCGCGCCGCGGCCGGTGGTCGATGTGCCGGTGCTGATGGCGGGCGAGCCCGGGCGGGCGGCCCTGCCGGCGCGCGAAACGGCGACGCTTTCGAACGACATCCGGCTGGTGCACTACGAGATGGCTGGCTCGCCGCTGGCGTTGCTCGCGGCCTCGGTCAGCGGTGGCGCGGGCAGCGATGAGCCGGGCGAAGAAGGGCTGATCGAACTCACCACCATGATGATGGCACGCGGTGCCGGCGAGCGGGGGTTCGAGGCGTTCAGCAAGGCAGCCAAGGATATCGGCGCCGATATTTCCGGGCGGACCGGCATGGAGCAGTCGGCGATCGTCCTGGCCGTGCCGCCCGAGCATTTCGCCGCCGGCGTCGACCTCCTGGCTGACGCCGTGCAGCGGCCGCGCTTCGAGCAGCGGGAATGGGAGGCGCTCAAGGCCGAAGTGCAGCAGGGATTGGGTTATCGCAAGCTGGATCCCGGCGCGCTGGCCTACTACGCAATGGAGGAACTGGCGTTCCCGATCCCGGCGGGGCGAGCGGCGCTGGAGCCGACGATAGAGGGCGTGGCCGCCCTGACCACTGCCCAGGCCGGGACAATCCACCATCGGCTGTTCACGCCAAAGACGATGACCATCTACAGCGTCGGCGCGGTAAGCCTTGCGACGGTCGCCGCCGAACTGGAACGAAGTTTCGGCAAGTGGAGCAACGACAGTGCCGGGATCTCCCCGGTGCCGCATCCACCGGCGGCGCTGCCGGAGGGGCTGAAGGTCTACGTGGCGCCAAGCGCCGGCAACAGCCAGGCGATCATCAATCTGTCGCGACCGGCCCCGGCGTTCAAGGATCCCGGCGTGCTGGAGGCGATCGCGGTGGCGCGCCTCCTCGGTGGCGATTTTACCAGCCGGCTCAACCAGGTGATGCGCGAGGAGAAGGGTTACTCGTACGGAGTCGGCGCCTCGGTGTGGACCAACATCCCTACCGGCGGCCTGCTGACGGTGTCCTCCGCCGTGGCAGCCGACAAGGTCGGCGCGGCGATCGCCGACATCCGCGCCGGTTTCGACGGGCTGGCGTCGTTGCCGGTGGCGCAGGCCGAGCTCGACCGCACGGTGATGGCCACCGCCGCTGGTACCGCCGGCACCGTCGAAACCTCGAGCGGATTGTTCGGGCTGGTGATGAACGCCGCCGGCGCCGGCATGACGGCGGAGGAGCTGAACGGCAAGCTCGACGAGATCGTGGCGCTGCAACTGCCGGCCGTACAGGCCGAAGCACAATCGTTGGCGTCGCTCGAGCGCGCACTGGTGGTGATCTCGGGTGATCCGCAGTCGATCCTGCCGCAATTGCAGGCGATCGGCATCACCGACGTGACAGTGATCCCGCCCGAGCAATGAGGGACGATCAGCTGGTCGGCAGGCCCAGTCGGGCCAGCAGCGCGACGAAGCGCGGCTCCTTGCGCAGGGTCCTGAACTCGGGCTCGACCAGCAGCCCGATGGTCTCGGCGCGCTCGACCGAGGTTTCGAGATAGGTCAGGGCGAGGTCCTTTTCGCCGAGCAGTGCCGCGGTGGCGGCGACCTTGTAGGCCTGCTCGCGCTCGGCGAGGAACTGGCGCTGCTGTTCGGCCAGCATGGCGACGAGCATGGCGCGGCCGCCTTCGGGCAGGGCGGCGCGGGCGGCCTTGGCGATCAGCTGGCGGCCGATGCTGCCCTCGACGTTGGCGGCAATCTCGTAGCTGTCGAGGAAATCGGCGTAGCGGCGCTGGTCGAGGTAGATGGTTGCGAGATAGGCAGGGACCGCAAGGTAGTCGGGGTTGGCTTGGCGCAACTGCTCGAGCATCTCGATCGCCCTCGCGGTGTCCCCGGCATAGTAGTGGATGAGTGCGGCATTGGCGCGGATCGAGCGCGAATCCGGCTGCAGCACGAGGGCGCGATCGATCAGTTCCAGCGGGCGCTCGAACTTGCCCATCTGCATCGCGGTCAGCGCGTACCAGTGCAGCGCCTGGGCGTTGTCGGGGGCAAGCGCCAATGCCCTGTCGAACAGCTCGGCGGAGCGGGCGAAGGCATGACTGCCGTAGAAGGCGTTGAAGCCCAGCGCCGCATAGGCCTCTCCCGAGTAGGGATCGAGAGCGAGGGCGCGCTCGCCGGCCCGTTTCGCTTTGGCGTAGGAGTCCGCAGCGGGGGCCAGCGTGTACTGGCTGATCAGGTTGTAGACGTTGGCGCGGCCGACTTCGGCGCGGGCGTAATCCGGCGCAATGGCCAGCGCTGCATCGAATTTCTCGATGGCAGTGGCAAAACCCGAAGCGGTGCGGCTGGTCCAGGCGATGACGCCCTCGTCGTAGAGCGCCCTCGCTGCCGCAGGGATGGCCGGAGCAGGTTTTGGCGGCGCCACAAGGGTGGCGGCGAGGCCAATGACCAGCACGGCGAAAATGGCGATCGCTGCTGCGAGCGGCAGCCGCAGCGGGCTGCTGGTGGGGGGCGTCGCGGTGCTCGCCGGCGGCGGAGCGGCCACCGAGCGTGGGGCGCTGAGCCAGGCTTCGAGTTCGCCGACATAGGCAAACACCGAGGTGCGGGTGCCGCCGGGGACACGACGGATCGGCAGGCCGCGAATGGCCTCCCAGCGCTTGACCGTGCGCTCATCCTTGCCGAAGAAGGCTGCGATCTCCTTCCAGCTGTTCAGCCGCTGGCTCACCGTTTCCGGGCCAGTCTGGTCAGTCGTCTGCAAGCCCCGAACTCCGTCGTGCACAGCGGTCGCTCCACCTTCGATTTACGGGCGAAGCTGAGGGGCGAGTCAACAGTTCGCCGCGCATTTGATGAGAGCAGGGGCGCCCGGGCGGGTGACGGCGAGACCATTATCGGCTATCAACGATGAAGGCGGGCGCGGGGCACCAACCGGCGCTGCCTGAACCTTTCCCCCGCCGGCGGCATTGTCCTGCCGGATACCAGACACTCCCGGTCTATCCATCGGCGTCACTGGCGGTCGCCGGGTCGTCTCATCGTTCAGCTTCGGAGGCAGCAAATGGCAGCGGTTCCATCCATCAAACTTCGCGACGGCAATTCCATCCCGCAGATGGGGCTGGGCGTGTGGCAGGTCGACCCCGCCATCACCGCGCGTGTGGTGTCCGACGCCATCGCCGTCGGCTACCGCTCCATCGACACGGCGGAGGGCTACCAGAATGAGGAAGGGGTCGGCGAGGCGATCAAGCGCGCCAGCGTGCCGCGCAGCGAGCTGTTCATCACCTCCAAGCTCCGCAATGGCGGGCATGCCCGCGACCTGGCGCTGAAAAGCTTCGATGTGACGATGAAAGCGCTCGGGCTCGAGCAACTCGACCTGTTCCTGATCCATTGGCCGGTGCCGAGCCAGGGCAAGTTCGTCGAGGCCTGGAAGACCCTGGTGGAGCTGAAGACGCAGGGCCGCATTCGTTCGATCGGCGTTTCCAACTTCAACCAGGATCACCTCGAGCGCATCATCGGCGACACCGGAGAGACCCCGGTGGTGAACCAGGCCGAACTGCATCCGCGCTTCCAGCAACGCGACAAGCGCGACTTCCACCGACAGCACAATATCATCATCGAGAGCTGGAGCCCGCTCGGCTCGGGCCGGATGCTCGATGACGCGACCGTCGCCGCGATTGCCAAGAAGCATGGCAAGTCGATCGCCCAGGTGATCATCCGCTGGCACCTGCAGGAGGGGTTGATCGTCATCCCCAAGACCACGCATCGCGAGCGCATGGTGGAGAACTTCGATGTGTTCGGCTTCGAGCTCGATGCCGACGACATGGCGAAGGTCAATGGCCTCGATCAACGCGACGGCCGTGTAGGCGCCAACCCGGCGACGGCGTCGTTCCTGTTCTGAAGTCGGCACAGCAGCGTACTCGCCGTCTTGTCACCGGGGCGTCCCTGCGAAAGCGGGGACCTCCGTTTGCGATCTCGCCTGCTGCACGAAAGCAGAGGTTCCCGCTTCTGCGGGAATGACCCGGTGGGTGGGGCATCTATCCTTACCCACTGATGGTCACGAAGGATCCTTGCGTTCGATGCGAAAGGCCGGGAGCAATCCCGGCCTTTGCTATTCCGCCGCGGCAGCCGGACGGCGGCGGAACAGCAGGTCCTTGGCGGCGAGGATGGCGCCGACGGTGATCAGCAAACAGGCGATCAGGATCACATGGCTATAGCTCGCATAGCCGGTGAGGATCAGGATCAGCGTAGAGAGCAGGGGGGCGGAATAGGAGGCAGCGCCGAGCACCTGGATATCGCCGCGCTTCACCCCGATGTCCCAGACGTAGAAGGCAAGGCCGACCGGGCCGAGGCCCAGCCCGATCAGCGCGCCCCATTGTGAGGGATCAGTGGGCCAGACAGTCTGTTCGAGCAGCAGGTGGCAGATCGCGGCGAGCACTGCCGTGACGAGGCAGAAGCCTGCAATGGCGTCGCTGCTGACTGTGGCAAGGCGGCGCGACAGCACCGAATAGCCGGCCCAGATGATGGCAGCGCAGAGAGCGGTGGCGTAGCCGGCGGTATAGCGCGCATCGAAGCCGAAGCCTTGGCCGCGGGTCACCACCAGCACGGCGCCGGCAAGTGCCAGGGCGCAGCCGGCAAGGTGCTGCCATCTCAATCGCTCGCCCGGGAGCAGGGCAGAGAACACCACGATCAGCAGCGGCCACAGGTAGTTGATCAAGCCCGCCTCGACCGGCGGCGCATTCCTGAGCGCGAAAAAGTAGCAGAAATGGTAGCCGAACAGCCCGCCGACGCCGAGCAGCCAGACCGGCAATGGCTGGCGCATCGCCTTGACGGCGCCGGGCCTGATCACCAGCAGCGACAACCCGCCGATAGCGAAGGTGACGGCGGTGAGCTGGAAGGCCGGCATCGTGCCGCTGGCGGCGGTGAGGAAGGCCAGCAACGACCACAGCAGCACCGCGGTGAAGCCGATGAAAGTGCCGGTGGAGCGGGAAAGGTGACTGGTCATTGTGTGCTTCTAGCGCGCCGACGCAGGCTGGAAAAGCGCGGGGGTTGCGACTGTCGATGCCCATACCTAGTTTTGCAGCATGAGCTTGAGCATCGCCGATCTCGCCGAACTTCGCCAACGCCTGACCAGTGGTTTTGGACCCATCGAAAGCGAGGTGCTGGCCGAGAAGGCCTCATCGCTCGGCTATCACGGACGGCAGGTGGAGAAAGCGATGGCGGCGCTGGCGGCGTTCGACGCGGCGCCGGGCTCGGCCGAAGAGCGGTTGATCCTGATCAAGGCAGCGGCGCAGGACGTGTGGAAGTTCTTCGTGCAGCGCGAGGCCTGCGGCATGCGGGATCAGCGCGACGCCATCCGGCATTACGGCATCCCGCCTGAAGTGCTGGCGCGGCTGGGGGCAATCGAGAAATGAGCGATACGTCCGATGCAATCCGATTGATCCGGCCGAGCGATTTCCCTAGAATTTGTGAGATCGATTACATGCCTGATCTGTGCGGGGTGTCGAGCGCGGATCGGGTCAGCCGTTTCGATTGGTATTGATTCGGCCGGGGAAACCGATGCTGGGCGATAAGGTTCGTAAGTCCCTCGCGGACCTCGACAGGCCATTCTCGGACCTGCTTCAGCACGCCGACGTGGTGCCGCCGTTCCACAAACTCGCCGTCGATGTGATCTGGGCCGGCTTCCGCATCGACCCCGATGCCGTGCGGCCGTTCCTGCCCGATGGTCTGGTGCTGTCGCCGGCCAGCATTGGGGTACTCGGCATCTACCGCGCGCCGACCGGCTACGGCATCGCGCCCTATATGCGGGGGCTGGTGGGCGTTTCGGTGGAAGGCGTGCGCGGTTCCGACGTGGGCGAGGGCATGTTCGTGATGGGCAACATCATGGATGAGCCGGGCGGGGCCATGATGCGGAAGTTCTATTCGGGCGCGACTGTCGAGGGCGAGGCGCGCACCTGGCGCGATGGCGAATTGCTGCATGGCGTCGCCTCGGTCGGTGGCGTCGACTGGCTCAGGGCGACGATCCGACCGGGAGAGCTCAGGCCCTCGCTCTCGGGCGTCGATAATTTCCTCGGGCTTACCGAGGCAGGGCTGATCAAGCACGCCGACTCGACGGTGGCCGATCTCGCAGATGCGGAAATCGTGACGCTGGAGATCACCGATGCAGCGCCCGACTATATGCGGGCGCTGCGGCCGGTCGAACATGTGTTCGCGCTTGACGCGGTGCGGGTCAATTCGATCTGGAGCGAGCCACGGGTGGTGGGGCGCACTGCCTCAGGCAACGCCGCCACGGTGTTTCTCGGGCTGATCGAGGATACCGGCCGCGCTGCTGCCGTGGTGCGGCAGGATGGAACGCTGATCGAAGCCAATGCCAGCGGCTGGGCGCTGCTCGGACCGGATGGTCCGCGGGCAGGAGAGCCGCTGCTGAGCGGCGTGCCGGCCGAAAAGTATGCACTGTGCCAGGCGCTGAAGATGAGCTGTGCCCGCATGGGACCACGGGTGTCGGAGCCGATCGGGCTGACCCGTCCGGGCGGTGGGCATCTGCTTGCCTATGTGATGCCGCTCGAACATGGCGAGCACGGTGGCGATGCGGCTCTGGTGCTCCTGGCCGATCCGCGCGGTCCGGAGCGGCGCGATGCAGCGCAGATGCTGCACCTGTTCGGGCTGACCGGTGCGGAAGCCAGGCTCGCGGCACTGGTGGGTGTGGGCCATGCGCCGCGCGAGGCGGCCGCCGAACTGAAGATCTCCGAGCACACGGCGCGCTCGACGCTGAAAACGGTCTACGACAAGCTTGGGATCAACAAGCAGTCCGAACTCGGCCACCTCGTGGCGCGGCTGCAGTATCTCTAGCAGCTATGCTGTCGATAGGCGCTTGAACCCCGCATTTGTGGGGTGCGGTTTTTGCCCGGTGCTGCGCATTGTCCCGCTCGGGAATGCATCAGGAACCGACCGCTGTGCTCGACCTTCTCGAAAAACGCTCCGCACCCAAGGCACTTCAGCTCAACGGGCTGACCGTCGGCGATGTGATCGCCATGCTCGAGACCTTCGATCCGTCGGCGCCGGTGATGGTGCAGGGCGAGAGCGGCGGCTTCGAGGAAGTGCTCGGCTTCCGCACGACCGGCGTCGTGCTGAACGTCAATTCGGCCGAGGGTTTCGGGCCACATGATCTGCCCGACGACGGGGCGCGGCCGGATCTGGTCGCCGTGGTGGTGAGATCGGCTGAGCGGTAGTGCCCAGCAGGTCGTGGGGGCCTTAGGACCCCCACAAACTTTACCCTACAGCGCCAGCTTGAAGCCCTCATGGCTCTTCTGGAAACCCAGCCGCTCGTAAAAGCGGTGGGCATCGAGCCGCTTCTTGTTGGATGTGAGCTGGACGACGCCGCAGCCGCGGGCGCGCGCCTCGGCAATGGCCCAGCCGATCATCTCGCCGCCAAAGCCCCGGTTGCGATATGCGGGCGCGACGTGCACAGCCTCGATCAGGCAGCGCCATTCGCCGAGCCGGTTGATGCCGGGGATGAAGGTCAACTGTTGGGTGCCGACGGGTTGTCCGCCCAACTCGGCAATGATCAGGCGCTGGTTGGGGTCGGCGGCTATCGCCTCGAAGGCGGCGAGGTAGCGGGGATGCTGCGGTTCGTCGGGGCGGTCATCGGTGGCGACGACGCTGTCGTCGACGATCAGCCGGACGACGAAGCCAAGGTCATCAGGGGTCGCGTCGCGGTAGGTCAGCCGGCTCATTCGTCTCTTCCTCGAATCCATCGATGTGGAGATCAGCCGTACTGGCGATGATCGAGTCGAGGAAGCCGGGGAAGCGCTGGTCGAGATCTTCGCGCCGCAGGGTGACGCGGCGACGGGTGCCCTCAGGCGTGACGTTGACCACGCCGGCCTCGCGCAGCTTGCTGACATGATAGGTAATCGAGGTCTTGCTGGCGAGGTCGGTAAATTGCCCGCAGGTCATGCCGATACCCTCGCAGCGCGACAGATGGCCGATGATCGCCAGCCGCGTCGTATCGCCGAGCGCGGTCAGCACGTTAGGCAGAGTGATCTGGTCGGTGTCCGGATGGGGCAGGGGCGGCTGCGTGCTCATGGCTCTCACCTATGCCATTTCCGAACAAAGTTCAATGAACGTTGAACTAGCACTTGACGTCAGCTGTCACGAGGTTCATTTGTTCAACGATCATTGAACTAAGGAATCTCCCCATGGACACGCGGCTCATCTGGCTCGCGCTCGGCACCTTTGCCGTCGGCGTCGAGGGCTTCGTCATCGCCACTCTCCTGCCGGCCATCGCGGCCGATAGCGGCGTGACGATCACCCAGGCCGGTTATCTGGTCTTCGCTTACGCCATCGCCTACGCGGTCGGTGCCCCGGTGCTCTCGGCGCTGACCGGACGGTTCGACCGGCGGCCGCTGCTGGCGGTGGTGGCGCTGGTGTTCGCGGCCGGCGCATTGCTGGCCGCACTGTCGCAGGGCTATGCGGTGCTGCTGCTGGCGCGGCTGATCATTGCCGCCTCGGCCGGGCTCTATGCGGCCACGGCCCAGGCCGCAGCGGTGACGCTGGCGCCGGTCGAGCGGCGGGCGCGGGCTGTGGCGACGGTGGTCGCCGGCACCACGATGGCGGTGGCGCTGGGCGCGCCGATCGGGGCGTTCCTTTCCGGCTTTGCCGGGTGGCGCGGCACCTACTTCGCCATTGCCGGAGTCGGCGTGCTGACGGCGGCGGCAATCTGGCTCATGTTGCCCAGCGGCATCCAGGGCGACCGGCGCGGGCTGGGCGAACGGCTGGGCGTGCTTAGCGTGCCTGGGCTCGTGCCGGCCCTGCTGACGATCCTGCTCTACATGGCCGGGCCGTTCGCTGCGTTCATCTATCTCGGTCCGGTGACGACCAGGCTGATGGGGCTCGATGCCGGGCTCCTGCCCTTCGTCATGCTGGCCTATGGGCTGGGCGCCGCACTCGGCAACCCGCTGGGCGGACAGTTGTCGGACCGCATCGGGGCGCAGGCGACGGTGACCACCGCGGCCGTGTTGAACATCGTGTTCCTGCTGCTGCTCGGGGGCATTCCACTCTTGCCGCAGGCCGCAATCCTGCCGACCTACTTTGTCTTCATGGTTGCCTGGGGCGTCGCGGGCTGGATGTTCGTGCCGGGGCAGGTCAGCCGCGTCGTGGCCTTGTCGCCCAGCTCGGCGCCGCTGGCGCTGTCGCTCAATGCCTCGTTCCTCTACCTCGGCACGGCGTTGGGCGCGCTGGTCGGCGGCCTGGTGCTGGAGCACCTGCCGATCGGTGAGCTTGGCCTCGTTGCCGCGATCTTCCCGGCGCTGGCCCTAGGCGTGCTCATTGTCAGCCGTCCTCGCGCGGTGCCGATGCCCAGGCTCGGATGACGGCCCGGCCTAAGCCGGGCCAGACCGAAAACGGGCTTGGCTGAAAGGCTTAGCTCCCGGCGGCTTGACCGCCGTCGGGGGCTCTCCTAACCATCGTCGGGCGAGGGGTTTCCGACGATGGACGTGCGACTGCTGTGGTTGGCGCTGGGGGCATTTGCCGGCAGCGTCGAGAGTTCGCTCATCGTCAGCGTGCTGCCCGCCATTGCGGCCGAGACCGGCGTCAGCCTCGCCCAGGCCGGATATCTGATCTTCGGCTATTCCATCGCCTATGGCATCGGTACGCCGTTGCTCTCGACGCTGTTCGGGCATCTGGACCGGCGGACGGTGGTGGCCGGCGCCGAGCTGCTGTTCGGCCTGATGTGCCTGCTGCTCGGCGTGTTGCCGGGTTTCCTGCTGCTGGTGCTGGCGCGCACGTTCATGGCGCTCGGCGCCGGGCTCTTCACCTCCACGGCGCAATCGACCGCGGTGGCGCTGGCCGCGCCGGGCAAGCGCGGCTCGGCGATCTCGACCGTGGTGATGGGCGGCTCGATTGCGGTGGCGGTCGGCGTGCCGGCCTCGGCCCTCGTGGCGGAATTTCTCGGTTGGCGCGTGGCTTACATGGGGCTTGGTGTCCTCGCGATCATCGCGTCGGCGACGATGTGGCTGAAACTGCCCGCGGACATTCACGGCGATCGGCGCACCATCCGGGAGCGGCTGAGCGTGCTCAGGGTGCCGGGCATGCCGCTGACGCTCCTGACCTCAGGCGTCATGGTGATGGCGAGCTTCACCTTCTTCAACTACCTCGCGTCGGTGACCACTGACCTACTCGGGCTCGAGCGAGTGCTGCTGCCGCTGGTGATGTTCGCCTTCGGCCTCGGTGCGGTGTTCGGCAACCTGTTCGGCGGGCGATTGGCCGACCGGATCGGCGGCAGGCAGACGATGCTGGTGATCGGCGGGCTGATGGTGGTGCTGCTGGCGGCCGTGCCACTGCTGGCGATCCTGCCGCGCCCGGCCGTGCTGCCGGTCTTCTGCATCCACATGCTGCTCTATGGTGTCGTGTCGTGGGGTTTCTTCCCGCCGCAACTGCACCGGCTCGCAGCACTGGCGCCCGCCGCAGTGCCGCTATCGGCCTCACTTAACCTCACCTCGATGAATATCGGCGGGGCGCTGTCGGCGCTGGTGGGCGGACTGGTGCTCGAGACTCTCGGCATTGCCTGGCTCGGACCGATCGGCGCAGTCCTGGCGGTGGCGTCGCTGGTGATCGCCTACTTTACGCCGGATCACCGGTAGGGGGAGCGCCGACTCAGGGTGGAGTTGCATATCTCGCTCCACGAACTTGACAGCCGGTGGGTAGGCGAGCCGGGTGGGCAAATCGCTCGGGAATACCTCAGTGGCTGTCAACGCGATGAGGTGTGCTTCAGACCCGTTTGCCTTTCGGGCTAAGAACCCAGGCCACCACCAGTACAATGATGGCGAGCGCTGCGGGCAGTGCGGCCAGCCACTGATTGCCGGCAGCCAGCACGGCAGCGCCAGCCCACATGATCGAGCTCAGCGCCTCCGAAATGGTGGCGGTGCGGGAGGCGACCTGGCGGCGGCGGAACATGGCGCGGCGCATCGGCACACGGAACCACAGCTGGATAGCGGTGGCGGAACCTGTCGAGATGGCGACGAACAGCGCGGTGATCCACGCCAGCTCCCACGAAGCAATGGCGACGCAGAGCAGGATCGGCGCGAACACCACGCCAATCGAGCACAACACGGCTTCGATCTTGGCGGTCAGCACAGCGCGCGGATGGATCGGCGCGGTGACCACCAGATCATGTGCGTCTTCACCAGAAATGGCGAGCCAGGAAAGGCCGCCGGCGAGTTGACCTGCCGCCATGACGATCACCGGGATCACCACGACATAGGTGCCGGCGCTCTGGCCATAGGAGACCCACAGAAACAGCGCCGGTGGGAACAGATAGAGGATCTGCATCAGCGTCTGGCTGAGCAGCCACGGATCGCGCAGCAACAGCCGCCATTCCTTCACCCGCAAGGCATGGCGCTGCGAGGCCTGGCGGAACGGGCGGGTCGCCGCGCTCTGTTGCACGCGCGCCGCGGAAACGCCCGCCGCGGCGATGGCATGCTGGGCAAAGCTGCCAGAGGTGGCGCGGATCACCAGTGCGAGCGCGCCGAGGCCGAGCGCCAGCACGAAAAGCATGGCGCCGAGATCGCCCATCGCGGCGCGCGCCGGCAGCCAGAGCGGGTTGGTGAGGTCGGGCGCGGCGGCGACGAACTCCGGTGATTGCAGCACCGAGAAGCGGTTCATGTTGCCGAAGCTGAGGATGGCGACGGCCTGGATGCCGATGACGAAGCCGGCGCCGACGATGCCGGCGATGATCTGTGCAATCAGCCGGGTCCGCGCCGGCCCGATGCTGCGGAACAGGCCGACCGTGACCAGCACCGAAATCGCCGCCGCGAGCGCGCCGAAGCCGGCAAGGACGCCGTAAGCGGCGAGCCATTTAGGCCCTTCATAGGCGATCAGCACATTGATGATCGGGCTTGCCAGCAGGCACGCCAGCAGCACCGTCGCGAGGGCCGTGGCAGCGGTGCGGACCGCAAAAACGCTGGCCGAGGACGCCGGCGAGGACAGGATCAGGTCGAGATCGGAGCGTGCATAGTAAGCGCGGGTGACCGATTCCAGCGCCTGGCTCAGCATCACCGTCCAGAACAGGAAGCCGGTGCCGGTGACCATGACCAACGTCGCCTTGTCGATGACGATCCCCTCGCTAACCCAGGGCGCAAGCAGCACATTGGCGAGCAGGTGCAGCCCAAGGTAAAACACCCCGAGCATCAGGACCAGCACGACAGTGCGCACCTTGCGGCCGCCGGTGGTCATGGCCAGCCAATCGCGCCAGGCGAGGCGGAACTCGTGCGCAGCGAACCAGGGGAGCGTGGCGGGCGTGCTCATCAGGCGACCGCCGCGAGGTCGGCTTCCTTCTGGGCGACGAGATCGAGGAAGATCTCCTCGAGCGTGGTCTCGCGTCCGATGCGGGCACGCAGCTCGGCAAGGGTACCTTCGGCGACGAGGCGACCGTGATTGATGACACCGATCCGCTCGGCCATGCGCTCGGCCACCTCGAGGATGTGGGTGGTCATGATCACGGTGATGCCGGCGGCCACCTTCTGCTTCAGCACATCCTTGACCTGCCGGGCCGAGCCGGCATCGAGGCCGGTGAGCGGCTCGTCGAGAATGATGAGACGCGGGTTGTGGACGAGCGCTCCGGCAAGCGCCACTTTCTGCAGCATGCCCTTGGAGAAGCCGCCACAGCGCTCGTTGGCATGCGGGCGGAGCCCGAGCCAGTCGACCAGCTCGTTGGAGTGCCGCTCGGCCTCGCGTGCATCGATGCGCCAGAGGCCGGCGACAAACTCGAGATACTCGAGGGGCGTCAATCGGTCGTAGACCATGGGCTCGTCGGAGACCCAGGCGACGATGGATTTTGCCGCGATCGGGTCCTTTGCGGTGTCGATACCGTAAACCGAGATGGCGCCCGCATCGGGCTTCAGCAGGCCGGCAACCATGCGGAGGATGGTGGTCTTGCCCGCACCATTCGGTCCGAGCAGGGCGTAGAACTCACCGGCCTTCACCTTGAGTTCGAGGTCGATGACCACCGGCCGGTCAAAGCTCTTTCTTAGCCCGGAAATATCGAGGGCGAAATCGGGGGACGGCATGCGAGGCTCCGCTAAGTTCGCGTGCAGCCTATCCATCAGCCGTTGAGAGGCGCTGAACCGGGCCGGTAAACAAAGAGCTGACGTGATCATCTCGTCGCGCCAGCGAACTCAAAATGTTTGCAACTTTTCTATTGCAGCCCCACCGCATCGACGATGCCACCGATGCAGCCGCCCTCGGTGGGGCGCGCGGCGCGGATCAGCTTGCCGAAGTCGGGCGCATCGCCCGGTGTACCCCACAGCCCAATGGTGATCTCGCTGATGATGCGGCGCTTGCCATCATCGTCGCAGGCGATGCGCACGCGCTGGCCGGCATTGCGGCCGAAGGAGTCATCGAAAGCTTCACGGATCTGGTCGCGGGTCAGGGTCCTGCCGATACTGTCGGCGAAGAGGTCCCGGACCTTCGAGGCGTTGAGGGCAGCCAGCAGCCGTGTGGCGGTGGCGTAATAGCCTGCCGGATCGGCGCCGTAGCAGGTGCCGTGCTTGATCCACTCGTGCCGCTCGAGCTGCGAGCGGGTGCCGGGCATCACTTCGTCGAGGGTCGTCTGCAGCGCAGCTGGAAGCTCGACCGGCGGCAGGGCGGACCAGCGTCCATCGCGATCGAGCCCTTCGAGCTTCGTCGACACCTCGCAATATTCACCGGTCGGCCAGAGCCCGTGCAGCGAGAAGTTATTGGCGTCGAACCGCGTGCTGCTTTGCTGACGGCATTCTGGCCTGCCGGCAGCACCCTCGCAGAAGGCCGGCTGCCAGCTCGCAGCCAGAATCAGGAACTGGTCGGAAGCCATGGAAGGCGTTGCGGGTTCCGGCTTCGGAGCGGGCTGCGTTGGGGCAGGGGCGGACGCCGTGGGCGCAACCGGCGGCGTGTCCGTCGGCCGCAGCCAGAGATAAACCGCACCGCCGATGAGGAAGGCGGCAATGAGCAGAAGGGTGAGGCGAGGATTCATGCCGCGATCGGTCCAGCTTGCCGAGCTGGCAACAGACCATGATTCCGGCCTCACGTCAGCGATGAGCTTGTTCGAGATACAGCATTGTTGTAAATTGCAGCAGTGCTGTAAATTGCAGCGTTACGGGAATGGAGATCACAGATGGCGCAACGAAGCTATTCGACCAGCGACCTGTCGCGGAAATCCGGTGACATCATCGCCGAGGCGCTAAGGCACCCAGTAACGCTGACGCAGCGGAACAAGCCGCGTTTGGTCGTCCTCAACATCGAGGAATACGAGGAGATGCGCAAAAGAGCCGATCCGCGGCGAGTCATCAAGATTGGCGACTTGACCGAGATCGAACTCGAAGAAATGCAGCAGGCGCTCGATAAGTATATGGCCGAGGCCGCTGATGAATGAGCTTTGACGACCTCCGAACTGGTGCTGTCATCTCGTACTCCTATCTGTGGGAGCGGCAAGCCGACGACGGCGAAACGGAGGGACGCAAGGAGCGGCCCTCGGTCGTAGGTGTGAGGATGCCAAAGCCGTCTGGGGACGTCCTGGTATTGTTCGCAATTACCACCAAGCGTCCTGCTCCTGAGCGCTGGGCGGTTGAAGTGCCGGAGGCAGAGAAGCGGCGCGTCGGTCTCGATGTGTCGCTTCGTCAGTGGATCATGCTGGACGAAGCCAACCAGGATGTCGTCGGGAGATCTTACTACCTCACCGCCGGCACACCGCTAGGCTACTTCAGTGCGAAGTTCTTCGGACCGATCGTCCAGGAAGTTATCAGGCGTTGGCGGGAAATCCACCGGATCTCCCGCCGCTAAGCAATTCACTCTGCCTCAGCGCTGCGTCACGTAGCCATCGGGAACGCCCCTCGTGGCGAGGACGAACTGCCAGACCTGCAGCACCTTGGCGCGGAAGCCGCCGGCGCAGCACAGCAGGTAGTATTTCCACAGCCGATAGAACCGCTCTTCCTCGGGGTTGCGGTCCTTCTTCCAGTTGCGCTCGAAGTTCTCGTACCAGGCGACCAGCGTCTTGTCGTAGTGCGGCCCGATATTGTGGACGTCGATGACGCTGAACAGCCCGTCGATCGCCTTGCCGATCTGGGCGATCGAGGGGATGACGCCTCCGGGGAAGATGTACTTTTCCAGCCAGGCTTCGATGGTTTCGGTCGACCACTGGCTGCCGATGGTATGCATCATGAAAAGCCCGTCGTCCTTAATGACGCTGCGCGCCTTCTCGAAATAGGTGCGGTAGTTCTTGTGTCCGACATGCTCGAACATGCCCATCGAGACGGCATGGTCGGTCTTGCCCTCGAACTGGCGATAATCCTGCACGCGGAACTCGATCGGAAGGCCTTTGTAGCGCTCGCGGCCATAGGCGGCCTGGTCGGGCGATACGGTCACCCCGACGCAGGTGGCGCCGTACTTTTCAGCGGCGAAGCCCATGAAGGCGCCCCAGCCGCAGCCGATGTCCCACACGGTTTGCCCCGGTTTGACGCCGATCTTGCGGCAAACCATGTCGAGCTTGGCCTCCTGCGCGTCATCGAGGTTGGTGACGCCCTCGGGCCAGTAGCCGCAGGAGCCGGTCATGCGCTTGTCGAGCGAGGCCTTGTAGGCCTCGGTTTCGTTGTAGTGCATGGCGGCGACGCGCTGCGAGCGCGTGATGTTCTGCATGTTCATGAAGCGGGCCTGGACGATCTGCCAGACGAGGTTGGTGGTAACGCGCACCCCTTCAGGGACGCGCGAGCGCAGCACGCGGTTGAAGAACTCCGCCATGTCGGCAACGTCCCAGATGCCGTCCATATAGGCTTCGCCGAGACCAAGGGTGCCTTGGCCGTATAGTCGTTTCCAGAACTCTTCGGAGTGGATCTGAGGGTCCCACGGGTTGGGACCGTTCAGCGTGATATCTGCCTCCTTGAGGAGGACTTCCATTTGTGGGGTGGCTCCCATCGAATCCCTGCTCGATTAATAGACAAACGCCGGAGAGCCAATGCCCCCGCAGGAGGCAAGTCAAGGTAGCCGGTTGGTCAGGTGCCACCGCGCGCTTCGCGCTCGAGCGCAGCGAGTTTCTCGACCCGGCGGCGGAAATGTTCCTCGGTGCTGAACTCGGCGGCGAGGAAGGCGCGGATCACGTCGGAGGCGATCTGCGGACCGATGATCCAGGCGCCGATGCAGAGCACGTTGACGTCATCGTGGATAACGCACTGGCGCGCCACGTAGGTATCGTTGGCGACGGCGGCGCGGATACCGGCGACCTTGTTGGCGGCGATACAGGCGCCGGCGCCGGTGCCGCAAACCAGCACGACACGCTCGACGCGGCCGGTGAGGATCAGGTCGACGGCCTTGCGGGTGACATCGGGGAAATCCACGGGCTCGGTCGACTCCGCACCCAGGCTTATTACCTCGTCGCAGTGCTGGCCGAGCAGATCGCGGACAAAGCCCTTCATTGGAAAGCCCGCATGGTCGGACGCGAGGCCGAGCGCGCGCCGATGGGGAATGACCAGTCCGTCCGGGTGTCGGGCTTCGTTGTGCAGCATCTCGCGCCTCCTCAAGCGGTAGTGGAGCGAGGTAAGGGCAATATGCGTGTTGCGACAAGCCCGGCAAGCGTGCTGCGACAAGTAGCGGCCGGCGCGCTGTTGGCGCGCCGGCCAGTTGCAATCACAGAGTGATGCGGTACTCGCCGAAGCCGTTTTCGCTGGTCTTGCCAGTCGCTTCGATCTTCACGGCGGTAACGTCGGCGAGGTGTTCGGCGGCTTTGGGGCCGGTCTCGAACAGCACCGTGCCGCCGATCGGGGCGAGCGACCAGTTGCTGTCGGCCTTGGGCTCGATGGTCTTCTGCTCGATGATGTAGCGCACGATGATGTCGCGGTTGGTATCGGGACCCTTGAAGATGATCTTGTCGGGGCCGATGCCAGGGAAGGTACCGCCGCCACCGGCGCGGTAGTTGTTGGTGGCAACGACGAACTTCTGGGCCGGATCGATCGGCTTGCCATCGAACTGCAGGTCGACGATGCGGCTCTCGGTGTTGCCGATGTCCTCGCCCTTGGGGCCGTATTTCGACGGCTTGGTAACGTCGATCTTGTAGGTGACGCCGTCGATCACGTCGAAGTTGTAGGCGGGGAAATCGAGGTTGATCAGCGGCTGGTCGGCGCCGCCCGCCGCCACCTGGTTGAAGATGCCGGCCGAACGATCGAGCCAGTTCTGCACATCCTGGCCGGTGATCACTACGGCCTGGATGGTGTTGGGGTAGAGATAGAGATCGGCGACGTTCTTGATCGCTACCGGCCCCACCGGCACATCGGTGTAGTAATCCGGGCCGCCACGGCCACCGGCCTTGAACGGGGCCGCGGCGCTGAGGATCGGCAGGGCCTCGTACTCGGTGCCCTTCAACATCTGCGTGAGGTACCATTTCTGGGCGATGTTGACGATCTGCACGCTCGGATCGTCGGCGACCAGCGCGAAGTAGGAGTGGAGCGGCGCGGCGGTCTCGCCGACCGGGCGGCGGATATAGGCGAGCGTCTCGTCATGGTCGTCCTGCGCGGCGGCGAGGATGCCGGCAACGCTGTCGACCAGCGGCTTCACCTTGCCGTCGACGCGCTCGAAGATCGGCCGCGCTTCGGCCGTGTGGGAGACGATGCTCCACTTGCCGTCATCGGCCTTCTCGAGCAGCAGGTCGATCAGCCCCATATGCGAGCCCCAGAAGCCGGCCATCACGGCAGGCTTGCCGGCAAGCGTGCCGGCAGTGAGGTCGGCGCCTTCGAGGCCCTCGAAATCCTTGGAGTTGGGGAATACCAGGTGCTGGTGGCCGGTGACGATGACGTCGAGTCCTTCAACGGCGGCGAGCTGCAGCGCAGCGTTTTCGGCCTTGGGCAGGCCGGTATCGGCGGCAATGCCGGTATGGGCCAGCGCGATGACCAGGTCCGCCCCTTCCTCCCGCATTTTCGGAATGTACGCCTTGGCCGCCTCGACGATGTCGCGGGTATCGACTTTGCCGGCGAGATGGGTGTTGTCCCAGGTCATGATCTGGGGCGGCAGGAAGCCGATGAAGCCGAGCTTGATGGTCTGCTTGGCGCCGGCGCCGTCGGTCAGTTCCTTTTCGACGATCTTGTAGGGCGCCACATAGGTGGTGTCGGCCAGGGGATCGGCGCCGAGTTCGCCCTTGGCGAGGTTGGCGGAAACGATGGGGAAATTGGCAGCAGCGATAGCGGCGTCGAGGAACTCGAGGCCGTAGTTGAACTCGTGGTTGCCGAGCGTGCCCACTTCGTAGCCCAACGTGTTCATGGCGGCGATGATCGGGTGCGGCTCGTTGGTCAGGCCCTTTTCGTAGGCGATGTAGTCGCCCATCGGGTTGCCCTGGATGACGTCGCCATTGTCGATGAGCACGGAGTTGCCGGCTTCGGCGCGGATGGCGTCGATGATCGCCGCGGTGCGGGCGAGGCCCAGCGTGTCATTGGGTGCATCGGCGTAATAGTCATAGGGAAACACCGCGACGTGCAGGTCGGTGGTTTCCATCAGCCGCAGGTGCGCCTGGCCGGCGGCAGCCTGCACGGCGAAGGGGTGCAGCACCACGGCCGCGCCGAGCGTCGCCGAGCCGGCGAGGAAGGCACGGCGGGAAATTGAGTAATTGTAGTTCATTGACGTCTCCCACAACATTTGAACAAAGCGCGACCAGACGGAACGTCGGCTCTCCTGACCGGTTATCCCGCATGGCGATCTGGGCCTCAGATGCCGCCGCGACGTGACGTTGCTGTGACGACGGCGAATGTGACAGTGGCCTTTCTGGACCATTTGGTCAAATTTGCCGTGGCCAGGCGATTGGCAGTACTGTTACCGGGCTGGTCCCATGGAGATTCCGGATGAAGTGGCAAGGGCGTGAGCGCAGTTCGAACATCGAGGACCGGCGCAGCCAGGGCGGCGGTCGGTTCGGCGGCGGCATGGGCGGCGGTCGCATCCCGATCCCCATGGGGCGCGCCGGTGGCGGTGGCCTCGGGCTGGTCGGCATCATCGTGGTGCTGGGGATCATCTGGTTCGCCACGGGGCAGAACCCGATCGACATTCTTACGGGCGGTGGTGGGGGAACGACGACCTCGCAGAACCAGCAGTGGGCGCCGCCTCCCACCAATGCCGGCGAGGATGAACTCGCCGATTTCGTCGGCGTGGTCGTCAAGGATACCGAGAACCTCTGGGGTGAGGTGTTCCAGCAGAACAACCTGACCTACCAGCCGCCCAAGGTGGTGCTGTTCTCGGGCGCCACTCAGTCGGCGTGCGGCACGGCGCAATCGGCCTCCGGGCCGTTTTATTGCCCCAACGACAAGAGGGTCTATATCGATCTCAGCTTCTACGATCAGTTGCGCCGCCAGTTCGGCGCGCCGGGCGATTTCGCCCAGGCCTATGTGATCGCGCACGAGATCGGCCATGCCGTGCAGGACCAGACCGGCGTGTTGCCGGAGTTCAACCGGGCCCGCGCCAGCATGAGCCAGGAAGAGCAGAACGCCTACTCGGTGCGAGTCGAGTTGCAAGCCGACTGCTATGCCGGGGTATGGGCGAACTACGTCAACCGCGAGAACCTGCTGGAGCAGGGGGACACCGAAGAGGCGATCACCGCTGCCAACGCCATTGGCGACGATACGCTGACCCGCGGCCAGGTTTCATCGCGCAACTTCACGCACGGTACCTCGGCGCAGCGTATGGCCTGGCTGAAGAAGGGCATGCAGACCGGCGACGTGAGCCAGTGCGACACGTTCAAGGGCTCGATCTAGGAGGGCCGGAAGTTGAGGTCGATCGCCGTCGCAGGGCTGGTGTGAGATGAGCGGCCGGCTCGACGGATTGCAGCTCGAACGCTTCTACGACGACGGCACCTATCCCAACAGCGCGCTGCCCTTGCTGTTCTACGAGGCGGCACTGCCGCGCGATGGCGCCAGCCCCGAAGCGATGGAAGCGCTGTTTGCCGCCAATGGCTGGCCGCCGGCCTGGCGCGCCCAGGTGTTCACCTACCACCATTATCACTCGACCGCGCACGAGGCACTGGGCGTGGTGCGGGGCTCGGCGCGGCTGATGCTTGGCGGTCCGGAAGGTCGCGAGTTCGATGTCGAGCCGGGCGACGTGATCGTCATCCCGGCGGGGGTGGCGCATCGGCGGCTCGATTCGAGCGGCGATTTCCTTGTGGTCGGTTGCTATCCGCCGGGTCAGCACTGGGATCTGCTGCGCGGCGAGGCGGGCGATCGGCCGGCCGCCGACCGCAATATCGAACGGGTGCCGCTGCCGCGCACCGACCCGGTCGGCGGGGCAGGCGGACCGCTTGCGGTGCACTGGGTGGGAACTCGTTAATCGGGCCTGGAATAGGGTGCGCGCCGACACGCCCGGGGCCTATTCGATGTCGCTCGATCTCACCACGCTCTATCTGGTTTCCGCCATGGTGACCGGCATGTCGGGGCTGCTGTTCCTGCTCGACATGCGCGGCCGGCCCGATCCGGCGCTACGCTGGTGGGGCCTGGCGTTCCTCTTCGCCATCACTCCGGCGGTGATCTACGCACTTGCCGGGCAGGCGCCCGAGTTCGTGGTGCTCAACCCGATCGGCAATTGTCTCGTGGTCGCCGGCAGCTCGCTGCTCTGGGTAGGGGCGCGCGCCTTCAGTCACAAGCGCACCCCGCTCGTCGCCTGGGTCGGGCCGGCGGCGCTCGTGGCCGTGCTGCCCTTCGTCTTCGAGCAGCCACTGGTGACCTGGAGCGGCTTTCCGCTGCTCGCCGGGGGCGTCGTGGTGTTCAACATGCTGGCGGCGCTCGAATGCTGGCGGCCGGTCGGGCCGCGGATGCGCAACCACGTGGTGCTGGCTGTCGCCTGGGCCGGCGGCTCGGTGTTCTACCTGTTCCGGCTCGCTGCCTTCATCGCCTTCGGCCCTGACGATCCGCGCTTCGCGCTGGCCTTTGGCTCGGAAGCCGCGACGATCTGCGTGCTGCTGCTGATCGTCATTTCCAGCTTCTCGATGGTGGCGCTGGGTAAAGAGGTCTCCGAGGCGGCGCTGAAACAGGCGGCGACGCGCGATGGCCTCACCGGGGTGCTGAACCGGTCGGAGTTCACCCGCCTGGCCGAGCGGGAGATCCGGGACGCGGTTGAGCGTGGTGAGGGCTATGCGCTGCTGTTGCTCGATCTCGACCACTTCAAGCGGATCAACGATACGCATGGACACGCGATCGGCGATGAGGTGCTGGCCAGCGTCGCAACGGCGGTGAGCCGCTGCCTCGGGCCGCGCGACCTGTTCTGCCGTTATGGCGGGGAGGAGTTCGCAGCCCTGCTACCAGGCGCCGGCCCGGAAGTTGCGGGCGTCGTGGCCGAGCGGGTGCTGCGCGCGGTGCGCGGCGTCATGGTGTGGACCCCGGCTGGCCCCCTGCGCCCGACCACCAGCATCGGCATCTCGGCAGCAAACGTCGAATCGATCGATCTGGGGGCGCTGATGCGCGTCGCCGACATCGCGCTGTATCGCGCCAAACGGGGTGGCAGAGACCGCGCCGAGGGCGGTGGTGAGGCGCCGGAAGCGCCGGCGAAAACCATGATGAACGCGTGAATTTCCCATCGGTTCCCCGTTCCCGATGGGTTCCCCTCGGCCCCCAAAATGACCAGCAAATGATCGCCACGACGCCGTGATCCAGCCGGTATGCGAGCACAATCAGGCTTAGTCTTTGTCCTCGCCGACAGCGTTGAGGCTGTGGGCCGGACCTGGGCCACCGGGTGCCGTCTTGAACCTCACATGGAAGGACAAATCTCCATGAAAAAGCTCCTGATCACCATCGCAGCCATTGGCCTTTCCTCGGCGGCGTTCGCCCAGGCGGCAGTCAGCTTCACGTCGGTCGATGCCGATACCAGCGGCGGTGTGAGCCTGGCCGAGGCACAGGTTGCCTGGCCTGATCTGACCCAGGAGGCGTTCGACGCTGCCGATACGAGCAAGGACGGTTCGCTCGACCAGGCCGAGTTCGATGCCTATGCGGCGACGCTTCCGGCTCCGGCCGCGCAGTAATTCGGCCAGCCATGGCTGAGAGGGGTCGCCCGGCCACCGGCGGCCCCTTTTTCTTGAGCTCGGCGATTACTCGCCGGCCTTCACCTGCTCCGGCACCTGCACCATGCCTTTCTGGGCTCGTACCAGATTGAGGAACCGGGTGAACAGGTAGTGGCTGTCGTGCGGGCCGGGGCTGGCTTCGGGATGATACTGCACCGAAAAGATCGGCTTGCCCTCGACTTCGAGCCCGGCGTTCGAACCATCGAACAGCGACACATGGGTCTGCTTGACGTTTCCGGGGAGGCTGTCGGTGTCCACGGCAAAACCATGGTTCATCGAGGTGATCTCGACCTTGCCGGTGGTCAGGTCCTTCACCGGATGGTTGGCGCCGTGGTGGCCCTGATGCATCTTCTGCGTCTTGCCGCCGACCGCGAGGCCGAGCAACTGGTGGCCGAGGCAGATGCCGAACATCGGCTTGCCGGTTTCCATCAGCGACTTGATCGTCGGCACGGCATATTTGCCGGTCGCAGCCGGATCGCCCGGGCCGTTGGAGAGGAAGATGGCGTCGGGGTTGTGCGACATCACGTCCTTGGCCGTGGCGGTGGCCGGAACCACCGTTACCCGCGCGCCCTGGTCGGCCAGCTGGCGCAGGATATTGCGCTTGGCGCCGTAGTCGATGGCCACGACATGGAACTCGGGATTGTCGAGCTGGCCATAGCCCTCCGACCGGGTCCAGGACGTCTGGTCCCAGTGATAGGTCTGCGCCGTGGTGACTTCGCGGGCGAGGTCGAGCCCTTCGAGGCCGGGGAAGTTCTTCAGCTCCGCCTGCATCGAGGGCTCGTGGAAATAGCCGTCGGGGGCATGCGCGATGACGCCGTTCGGCATGCCGTGCTCGCGGATGCGGGCCGTCAGCGCCCGGGTATCGACGCCGGCAATGCCGATGATGTTGCGCTTTTTCAGCCAGGCATCGAGCTTTTCGACGGCGCGGTAGTTCGACGGGTTGGTGATGTCGGCGCGCAGCACGCAACCCCGGATGCCGGAGAGCGCGGCCATGTTGACCGTCTCGATATCCTCGTCGTTGGTGCCGACATTGCCGATATGGGGGAAGGTGAAGGTGATGATCTGCCCGGCATAGGAGGGGTCGGTGAGGATCTCCTGGTAGCCGGTCATCGCCGTATTGAAGCAGACCTCGCCGGCCGCATGGCCGACGGCGCCGATGCCGTGCCCTTCAAGGCGGGTGCCGTCCTCGAGCAGCAGGAGGGCGGTCGCAGGTTTTTGCTGCCAGCCGGTCATGGCGGGGCTCCAAGGGTTCGGGTCGGTGTCGGTTGAGGGCTCTCCTTAGAAGGGGCCCGGCCCAAGCGCAAGTGGCGCACGGGGATTATTGCGCTATATGGGGTGCGGCAAAGAGGGGACAAGTCGCGGTGAGTGCGATCGAGCGCGAGATTGGTGGGGTGTTCATTGCGGTGAGCGATATCGAGCGGGCGCGGGACTGGTACCGCGGCTTGCTCGGCATGGCGCCGGGTGGCGAGATCCTGTTCGGGCACATCCACGTGCTGCCGATGGCCGAGGGCAGCGGGCTGGTGCTCGACAGCAAGGGCTTTGCCGGGCCGCATGACAGGAAGCCGGCCTTTCATTTCAATACGTCCGACGTGCACGCGGCGCGCCAACAGGCGGTTGCGGCTGGCGCCGTCGACGTCGGACCGGTGAGCGATGGGGTGTTCTTCACCTTCAAGGACCCGGACGGAAATCTGTTGATGGTGGCCGACGTGCCGCCCGCACCAAGGAGTTAGAGCGATGCGTGATGCGATCAGCGAAGGTTACAAGACGGCGCTGAAGGCCGGCGACAAGCGGCGGACTGCGACGCTGCGGGCAGTGAACGCGGCGATCAAGGACAAGGACATCGATGCGCGCGGGCAGGGCAAAGGCCCGCTCAGCGACGAAGACGTGCTGGGCCTGCTGCAGAAGATGGTTAAGCAACGCGAGGAATCGCTGGGCATCTACGAAAAGGCGGGACGCGAGGACCTTGCAGTGGTCGAGCGCGAGGAAATCGCCATTCTCGGCGAGTTCCTGCCCAAGGGGCTGAGCGAGGCCGAGGTCGAAGCGGCGATCATCGACGCGATCAAGAAGACCGGTGCGGCCGGGGCCAAGGACATGGGCAAGGTGGTGGCCTTGCTCAAGGCCGAGTTCCCGGGCCGTATCGACTTCGGCAAGGCCTCGGCCAAGATCCGGACGGCGCTCGCGGGCTAAGACCGAAGCTCTGCAAGTCCCCCCGAACTCGATGTCATCCCCCCCGAAAGCGGTGAACTCCGTTTGCGATCGCGCGGCGGGCTAAGGTAACAGAGGTTCCCGCTTTCGCAGGGATGGCAGCCGGTGGGTTGGCTCGGTCGGGGTAAACCCGACCAGCTCCGCTGCTCGATCGTGAGCGACCTATGCGACCAGCCGGAGCTCCGGGCCATGGACGCGGTTCCGGCCGGCGTCCTTGGCGCGGTAGAGCAGCTCGTCGGCGGCGCGTAGCAGCGCGTCGAAGGTCTCCGGACGTGGCGAGGCTATGGCGATACCGGCGCTGACCGTGGGCGGGCCGTAATCACCCGGCAGTGGTTCGGTGCCGGCGAACTCGAGGCGGATGCGCTCGGCGAGGCCGTGGACAGCTGCCGCGTTGGTGGTGTGCGCCAGCAGGCAGAACTCCTCGCCACCCAGCCGGGCGGCCACATCCTCAGGGCCGAGGGCGCGCGACAGGATGGCGGCGAAGCGCACCAGCACTTCGTCGCCGACAGCATGACCGAAACGATCGTTGATGGCCTTGAAGTCGTCGAGGTCGAGCATGATCACTGCGGTGGCCGGCGCCACCGGCGCATTGCCGGCGAAGCTGAACAGGGCGCGGCGGTTGAGCAGGCCGGTCAGTGCGTCGGTCATGGCGAGACGGCGATGCGCCTCGGTGATGCGAAACTGATGCAGCGCCATGGTCACGGCGCCGGCGGCGGCGAGCGCGGCGAGCAGCGCGATCGAATTGAGGTCTTCGGCCCAGTTGTGCGGGCGCGCCGTCAGCGTCCAGCGACCCTCGGCGAACAGCACCGCGGCGCAAAGCGCAAAGGTTACCGCAGTCGAGCCGTAAAGCGCCGACTTGGCGAGCATGGCGAGTGGCGTATTGCTGCGGGCCAGCCAGTGCTCACGGCCGGCCGCGAGGAAGAAGCCCGCGGCAGCGAGGTTCATCACCATGGTGCCGATGCCGCTGAGGCCGATGGCGAACAGCGCCGCCATGACGGTGCAGGCGACCGTCCAGCCGGTCAAGGCAGAACGCCAGAGCGTGCGGCCGGAGGAGAACTGCGTGCAGCCGATATAGATGAAGGCAAAGCCGGCGAGCAGCAGGGCGAAGGCGATGCACTGCACGGCCGGATCGTAGGCCTCGAACCAGCCGTAGAGCATCGAGCCCGGCGCGACGAAGCCGAAGCCGAGCCCCCAGCTCAGCAGATAGTAATCCCGCCGTGCCCCCAGCCAGGTGATGACCAGCGTCAGCATCAGGGCGGTGGCGGAAAAGCCGATAGCGATGAGCAGGGAGGTCTGGTCGAGCACTGGTGGAATCGGGACGGATACGGGTCTGCTGCATCGTACCGAAGCATGGCCATCGGCGGGGAAATGCGCCCGCCGATGGTAAAGAATATCCTAGAGCCTTTCGCCGCTCGAACCGGAAAGGTCTGCAACCTTTGCCGGACGCACTTCGCTAGGCTTTGCTGGTCGCGGCCACCGTGCCGCGGCGCTCGAGCCACCATGACAAATACGCTGTCCCGGCTGCGCAGAGACTGGTGACGACGCCCACCGCCGGGATATCGGCATAGCTCACGCCGGCGCTGAGCAGCATGGCGCCGATGAAGGCGCCACCGGCGATGCCGATGTTGAAGGCGGTGGAGATCAGCGACGAGGCCAGGTTGGGCGCCGAGTGGGCGGCGGTGATGACCCGGGCCTGCAACGGGGTGGAGAAAGCGAAGCCGAGGATCGAAGTGCCGAGCAGGTTCACCGTCATCCACACCTTGTCGTGCATGGCGAACAGCATGGTGAAGTAGAGCAGGGCCTGCAGCAGCAGCACGGTCAGCAGCGTCGGCATCGGCTTCCAGTCGGTGCCGCGACCGCCCAGGTAGATGCCCAGCATCGAACCGATACCGCCGATCAACAGATAGACCGGGATGATGTCGGGGTGGAGCCGCGTGACATTGAGCATGATCGGCACCTGGAAGGTCCCGAAGGCGAGTGCGCCGATCATCACCAAGGTAATGGTGAGGTAGGAGAGCCAGACCTGCTGGTGGCGGAGTTCGCGCACCTGCTCGCCGAAAGTGGCGTGACGCACACCTTCCTGACGCTTGTCGTGCGGCAGCTTCAGGAACAGCACGACGGCGGCAATGGCTCCGAGCGCCGCCACCGCAAGGAACGGGATGCGCCAGCCGAAGATCAAGCCGATGGCGCTGCCGCCGGGGAGGCCCAGGAGGTTGGCGACGGTGATGCCGGAGATGAACAGCGAGAAGGCCGCGCCGCGCCGCGCCGGCGGCACGAGGCCGGCAACGACCACGTTGCCGGCGCCGAAGAACACGCCATGGGCGCAGGCGGAGAGCAGGCGCGCCACCAGCAGCAGGACATAGTCCGGTGCGATGGCGCACAGCAGCTGGGCAATCGAGAACACGATCATCAGGCCGATCAGCACGTTGCGCTGCGAAAAGCGCGAGGTGAAGACGGTCAGCACCGGCCCGCCGATGGCGACGCCGATGGCATAGGCGCTGACCAGGAGGCCGGCGACCGGAATGGTCACCGCCAGATCCTCGGCGAGCGGCGGCAGGATGCCGGAGATGACGAACTCGGCCGAGCCGACTGCAAACGCAGCCAGCGCCAGGGCGTAAATGGCGATCGGCATGACTATCCTCAAAATATCCGACGGCGGTCAGACCATGCCGCGTCGGCGGAAGCAAGCCGGTAAGCAGCGGTGTCTAAACCTGTCACGAACCTTGGCGAAGCGGCAAAAACGGCTAACCTCATCTGGTGCAACATCATTGGAGGTGGACCGATGGCTGTATCAAGTGACACGAGAAAACGTTGGGCATGGATCACCGGGCTGCGCGGTCTGCTGATGCTGCTGGCCGGGCTTTACGCGGTGTTCTTTCCAGCGCAGGCGCTGGCAATACTGGTGATCGCCGGTGGCGCATTACTGCTGGTCGATGGCGTGCTCGGGTTGTGGAGCCTCACTTTCGGTGGGGCAAAGACCGGCAATTTCTGGTTCGACGTGGTGCGGAACGTATTGGCCATCATCACCGGTGTGCTGATCCTGTTGTCGCCATTCCTCGCAACGTTGCTGACGGCGACTTTGCTGGTCTATCTCGTTGCATTCCAATCGATCTTCGTCGGCGTCATGGAGATTTGGGTAATCATCCGGGAGCGCGAGCAATATGCGCGTATCTGGCCGGTGCTACTGTCGGGGGCGCTTTACGTGCTGTTCGGCATCGCGCTGCTGTTCTGGCCGGTGTTCAGCGCCCTGGTGTTCGTGACGCTCGCGGGCATCCTCGCCATCATCTTCGCGATCGGCCTGTTCGGGCTGGCGTGGCGGATGTTCAAATCGGCGGGAGCTTCCGCGGGCAACAAGCCCGTGTGACCCGAGGAGGAGAGAATGGCTACAGATAGCGCCGTACCCTGGCCGAGCATTTTCGCGGGCGTTCGCGGCGTGCTGATGCTGGCCGGCGGCATCTTCGCACTGATCTCGCCGCAACTGGCGCTGGCAACCCTGGTGTGGGTCGGGGGCGTGATCGTCATCATCGATGGGGCGCTGGGCCTGTGGGGGCTGCTGTTCGGCGGCCGCACCAGCTCACGGCTCGGCGTCGCGATCACCCGGCATATCCTTGCGATCCTCGCTGGTGTCCTGATCGTGGCGTTCCCGGCGATGGCGGCGGCGATCGGCATCTCGACGCTGGTGATCATCGTGGGGATCATGATGATCCTGATCGGGGCGTTTGCCCTCTACGTCACTGTGGCCGGCCGGGCCCTGTTGCGCCCGGGGACATTCTGGCCGGAAGTGCTGAGTGCCTGCGCCTACCTGGTGTTCGGCATCCTGCTGCTGGTGATGCCGCTCAGCAGCGCATTGGTGTTGGTGAGCATCGTCGGCGTGCTGATGATCCTCTACGGGTTGTTCCAGCTTTACATCGCCTGGCAGCTGAGAAGCATCGAGGTAAAGGTCGCCTGACCAGTCAATGCGAGGGAAGCGGTGCGCCCGCTTCCTTCGCCTGCGCGGCGCGTTCGATCTCGGTGTTGAAGGCGGCCCCCAGCACGAGGATCTGGGCGGAATTGTACAGCCACAGCAGCAGTACCACCGCAGCGGAGACCGAGCCGAAGGTGGCTTCGTAGTTGCCCCAGTTCTCGACATAGATCGAGAAGATCGCGCCGGCGAGCAGCCAGAGCAGCGAGGCAAGAATGGCGCCCGGCCAGATGTGACTGAACTTGCGCGGGTGGCGGTCGGGACCCCAGCGATAGAGCGCGGCAAGCACGAGGATGCTGAGCAGCAGCAGTACGGGCCAACGCAGCGCCAGCGCGATGACTTCCTCGCCTGAGGGCCACGGGATCAGGGCTGGCAGGCCGGCGACTGCGAGCAGGGCGAGGGCGACGAAGATGGCGCCGCCGATACTAAGCCCGATCGCGTAGGCCAGCGATTTGAAGAAGCCGCGGCGGGGCGCCTCGTTGCGGATGCGCGACATGGCATAGAGCAGGGAATCGACCCCACGCGAGCCGCTCCAGAATGCAAAGGGCACGGTGACCAGCAGCCCCAGGCCGAGCGTCACCGGGGGCTGACTGGCAAGCATGTTCAACTGCTCGGCGATAATCCCCTGGGCCAATTGCGGGACGACGTCGCCGACACCCTCTATCGTGTCGGCGACCATCTGGCGGTTGGCGAAAATGCCGTAGATCAGGGCGACCGTGGCGATGGCAGGAAAGAACGACAGGAAGCCGAAGAAGGCCACCGCGGCGCAGCGGGGGGCATTGTCACGCTCGAAAAAGAACGACCGGAGCGTTGCCAGCACGATGGCGCGCCAGCGGCGCTGGGGGCTATCGGCGAGGGTTGCGGTGGTGGTGTTCATGGACATGTCCAGCGGGCGAATGCTGGACAACGGGCCGCAGGGCTACCGGTTGCGCTCCAGCGCGCTGCCGGCTGGGGCGCGGGGATAACTTTGCGCAAGCCCGCTGACTTCGGGTAAGTAAGCGCCTACTTATCGCCCATGCGCTTTTCCGACGGCTTCCTCGACGAGATCCGGCAGCGCCTGCCGATCTCGCAGGTGGTGGGCGAGCACGTCATCTGGGACAAGCGCAAGAGCCAGCCGCAGCGTGGCGACATGTGGGCCTGCTGTCCGTTCCACGGCGAGAAAAGCCCGAGCTTTCATGCCGATGACCGGCGCGGCATCTACCACTGCTTCGGCTGCGGGGTGTCGGGCGATCATTTCCGGTTCCTGACCGAGAAGGCTGGAATGAGCTTTCCCGAGGCGGTGGAAAAGCTTGCCGGGATGGCCGGCGTGCCGATGCCGGCGCGCGACGAGCGCGACGAGGCGCGGCAGGAGAGCCGCCGCTCGCTCTATGACGTGATGGAAGTCGCGACGCAGTATTTCGAGGCGGCGCTCAGCCACAATATCGGGGCGAGGGCGCGCGGCTATCTCAACGAGCGCGGGGTGAGCGCAGCGGCGCAGACCAGGTTCCGGCTCGGCTATTCGCCCGACAGCGCCAACGGCCTGAAAGAGCACTTGGCCGCCAATGGGGTCTCGGCGCAGGAGATGGTGGATGCGGGGCTGGTGGTGGTGCGTGAGGATTCGCCGCTGCCTTACGATCGGTTCCGTAACCGGGTGATGTTCCCGATCACCGACCCTCGCGGCAAGGTCATCGCTTTCGGTGGCCGGGCGATGTCGGCGGATGTGCCGGCCAAGTATCTCAACTCGCCCGAGACCGAACTCTTCAAGAAGCGGATGACGCTCTACAACGGGCAGACGGCGCGCGAGGCGGCGCGCTCGGGCAAGTCGGTGATCGTGGTCGAAGGCTATCTCGACGTGATCGCGGCGGTGATGGCGGGATTCGAGGGCACGGTAGCGCCGCTCGGCACGGCGCTGACCGAGGAGCACCTGCAGTTGCTGTGGCGGATGAGCGACGAGCCGGTGCTGTGCTTCGACGGCGATGGCGCCGGCCAGCGGGCCGCGGCGCGGGCGACCGAAATCGTCTTGCCCCACCTGCAGCCGGGCCGGACGGTGCGGATCGCGACGCTCCCCGAGGGACAGGATCCCGACGACCTGATCAAGGCGCAGGGGCGGGGGGCATTTGCCGACGTGATCGATCGGGCGCGTTCGCTCTCGGATGTGATCTGGAGCATCGAGACTGGCGGCATCGTTCCGGAAACTCCGGAGGCAAGGGCGGCGCTCGAGGCGCGACTCAGGGCGCGGGCCAACGCTATCGGCGAGGCCTCGGTGAAGCGCCACTACCTGCAGGCGTTCGACGAGAAGCTACAGGCATTCTTCGCGCCGCTGCGCAATCAGCGCTGGGACCAGCGGAGCGGCGGTGGGCAGCGCGGCGGCTTCGACCGGCGCAACCCGCGCGGCGGCAATGCTGCCCCGGTGGGTAGCCGCGGCAGCCCACGGGTGGTGGTGTCGGACACGCTCAGGAACTCGAGGCTGTTGAAGCCGGGCCGGGGCGTGGATGCTACCCCGCGCGAGGCAGCGATTCTCATCACGCTGGTGAACCATCCGGCGCTCGCCGACAGCCGGCTCGAATCACTTGCGTCGCTGGAGCTCAGTTCGCCGACGTCGCGGAACCTGTTGGGCACCATGCTCGACCTCGTCACCAGGGATCACGAGATCAGCGCCGAGGCGCTGAATGTCGCACTGGGGGCGCGTGGCTTCGGCGAGCCGCTCGACAAAATGCGGGATTTGCTGGCCCGCCAAGGGGTTTGGCAGACCGGCGCCGAGATTGCCGATCCCGACGCCGAGATCGGATTACGTCATGCCCTGGCCTTGCATTACAAATCCGTTGAGCTAAATAAGGCCCTGAAGGCAGCCGAATTGGCGCTGGGCGACGACCCGAGCGAGGAAACATTCGAACGGCTGCGGGACATCCAGAACCAGATCACCACCGTCGATGGCACAGAGGCATTGATCGAAGGGTTTGGTTCGTTATCGGGGCGCGCGACACGGAGCTTCTAGTGCAGGCTGCGGGTACGCGCGATTTCGCTTTTGGGCGAATCAGCACCGGTGACGAACAAGTGACGGCATATCGGAAACCGTCGCGCCAGCCCGTCCCTTTACGATGTCTCAAGCCGTGACCACTTAACGACTATCGGCGCCCTCCCGATCGGGCACCCGGAGCAGCAAGCTAGATGGCCACCAAGGCAGCGACACAGACCAAGACCAAAGACGCAGAGAAGCCGGAGGTTGCCGGTGCAGCCGCGGGGGCAGAGGCCCCCGATAGCCCGCTGCTCGACCTATCCGATGCCGCCGTAAAAAAGCTGATCAAGACCGCCAAGAAGCGCGGTTACGTCACCTATGAAGAACTGAACGCCGTTCTGCCCTCGGAGGAGGTCAACTCCGAGCAGATCGAGGACATCATGGCGATGTTCTCCGATATGGGCATCAACGTCGTCGACGAGGACGAGGTCGAAGAGGCCGAGCCCGATACCCCGGAAGAGGAATCGACCGAGCTCGCCGAACGCACCGGCACGGCCGTCGCGTCGAAATCCAACACCCGCGAAGGCAGCGACCGTACCGATGATCCGGTGCGCATGTACCTGCGTGAAATGGGCTCGGTGGAACTCCTGAGCCGCGAAGGCGAAATCGCCATCGCCAAGCGCATCGAGGCCGGTCGCGAGACGATGATCGAGGGGCTGTGCGAAAGCCCGCTGACCTTCCAGGCCATCATCATCTGGCGCGACCAGCTGGCCAACGCCGAGATTCTGCTGCGCGACATCATCGACCTCGAAGCCACCTATGCCGGCCCCGATGCCAAGCAGGCGGCCCCGGTGATGCCGTCCGAGATCGAGCGCCCCGCCGCGGTCAAGGAAGAGCCCAAGGCTGCTGCCAAGGCGAAGCCGGCGCCGCGCGCCGCCTCTGGCGACGACGAGGACGACTACGTTCCTGACGAGCCGCAGGCGCCGCAGGATCCGGTCGAGGAAGAAGACGACGATTTCGAGAACTCGCTGTCGCTTTCGGCGATGGAAGCCGAGCTGAAGCCGCAGGTGGTCGAGACCTTCGACCGCATCGCCGAAGCCTATGGCAAGATGCGCAAGATGCAGGATCGGCACGCCGAAGACCGCATCGCCGGCAACGCCCCGGCGACCGCCGCCGATCTGAAGAGGCTCGAAGGCCTGCGCTCGGAAGTGATCACCGACGTGAAGTCGCTGTCGCTGAACCAGAGCCGTATCGAAAGCCTGGTCGAGCAGCTCTACGACATCAACAAGCGCCTGGTGCGGCTCGAGGGGCGCTTGCTGCGTCTCGCCGAGAGCTACGGCGTCAAGCGCGAGAACTTCCTCGAAGCCTATTACGGCAGCGAGCTCGAGCAGAACTGGATCGAAACCGTGGCGACGCTGTCGGGCAAGGGCTGGGCGGAATTCGCCAAGCGCGAAGCCGATACGGCCAACGAGCTGCGCGGCGACATCCAGACCCTGGCGACGGAAACCGGCCTCGACATCGCCGAGTACCGCCGGATCGTCCACAAGGTGCAGAAGGGCGAGCGCGAAGCAGCGATTGCCAAGAAGGAGATGGTGGAGGCCAACCTTCGCCTGGTGATTTCGATCGCCAAGAAATACACCAACCGCGGGCTGCAGTTCCTCGATCTGATCCAGGAAGGCAATATCGGCCTGATGAAGGCGGTCGATAAGTTCGAATATCGCCGCGGCTACAAGTTCTCGACCTATGCCACGTGGTGGATCCGGCAGGCGATCACCCGCTCGATCGCCGACCAGGCCCGCACCATCCGTATCCCGGTGCACATGATCGAGACGATCAACAAGATCGTCCGCACCTCGCGCCAGATGCTGCACGAGATCGGCCGGGAGCCGACCCCGGAAGAGCTGAGCGAAAAGCTGCAGATGCCGCTCGACAAGGTCCGCAAGGTCCTCAAGATCGCCAAGGAGCCGATCAGCCTCGAGACGCCGATCGGCGACGAAGAGGATTCGAACCTCGGCGATTTCATCCCGGACGTGAACGCCATCCAGCCGATCGATGCCGCGATCCAGAGCAACCTGCGCGAGACCACAACCCGCGTGCTGGCGTCGCTGACGCCGCGCGAGGAACGCGTGCTGCGCATGCGCTTCGGCATCGGCATGAACACCGACCACACGCTCGAGGAAGTCGGCCAGCAGTTCAGCGTGACGCGCGAACGTATTCGCCAGATCGAGGCCAAGGCGCTGCGCAAGCTGAAGCACCCGAGCCGCAGCCGGAAGCTCCGCAGCTTCCTCGACAACTAAGAGGGGCGAGGCGATGTCGTTCTGGAAGAACCTGTTTGGCGGCGGTGGTGGCAGCTCGGCCGGCAAGTCGATCGAGCCGGCGGTGGTGGCGGAGGAGGCCTACAAGGGCTTTACCGTCAAGTCGCTGATCATGCCGGTGGGGAGCGAGTACCAGCTCGCCGGGCTGATCGAAAAAGAGATCGACGGCGAGCTCAAGAGCTACAAGTTTGTGCGTGCCGACCGCTTCTCGTCCAAGGAGGACGTGGTCAGCTTCGCGCTCGCCAAGGGCCGTCAGATCATCGACGAGCAGGGCGAGGGCATCTACCGCCCCTGAGGCGGCTGCCTCACGCAAAACAACATTGGCACTCGCGGGAACGCTCGGGCGTTACCCGTGAGATTGCCGCGTGCGCAGGAAATGCGCGCCAACCGGAGTCCCAGCCATGGCCAAGAAACCCACCGCCCGTACCGAGTTCGTGCTGTTCGACGTTATCTACGAAGACGGCAGCCAGCGTTCCAACCGCAAGGTGGATGCGAGCCTGCTCGGCGGCCTCGATGGCGATGATGCGGCGCGGGCGGCAATCATGGAGCAGGACCGCGCCATCGCCGAGAAATCCGGGCTGCCGCCGCTGCAGATCAAGACGCTGAAGCGCAGCGGCAAGTAGGCTAGACGTCGCGCTCGAACGGCACCTCGCGCCGCTTCTGCCGCCTTGCCACGGCGTCGGGCAGGATGTGAGCGGTGAGCCGGAGCGTGTAGGCGATCCGCCTGAGGGTGTCGCTGTAGCGGTGAATGAGCGGCGGGCGCTGCTTGGCGTCGCGGCGGTCGCGATCCCGCTTGAGGTCACTCTGCGCTGCGGCGGAAGATTTATCGCCCCGATAGAACTGCAGTTGCACCACCGGCGCGGGATTGGCCTGATAAAGCCCGCGGTGCGGAATGACCGGGCCATCGCGCGTGAACAGGTACCGATCGATCGACATGCGCCTCAGTCTGGGGTCGGCGAGAACGCGACGGGCCATGGTGGCGGAGATGATGTAGGCCGCCGTCCCGAAATGCGAGGCGAGCAACTGGTGCACGCCGAACCGATCCGAGACATGGCGAACGGCGCGGCCAAGTCGGACGCGGTCATAAAACGTCTCGAGCTTGACCAGATCGGGTTGCAGGCCGTCGCAGAGGGCCGGCTCGAGAAACGCCTTCAGGCCGTCGCCGATGACGGCGTCGTCCTCGAGAAGAAGCGCAAACTGCTGGCCTGCATCGAGCATGCGACACCAGGTCTTCTCATGGCTCATCGTGCAGGCGATCTCGACCGGGGTCATCGCCAATGGCTTGGGCGGATCGGCATTCGCCGCGCCGACATCGGCAATGGTCACCGCGTCGATGCGCTCGGCGACGATCCCCAGCCGCTCAAACTGCTGTTCCATGAACTTACGGCGATCCGGGCGGCTGGCGAGGTTGATGTAGTAGACCGGGATCTGATCGGCGGGGAACGGGCTCATGCCGGGTCCGCCGTGCCGGCAAAGGGAACGACGACACGGGGGCCGCGCAGCGCGGCGAAATCCCGGCTCGCGAGGCGCACGAGGCGTCCGACATGGTCGAGGTGGAGCCCGATGACGGCCCCGAGGTCACGCTGAGGCCGATCGGGTGCAGGCGTTCGCGTCCCGGCAATATTGCTCTCGCCGATGCTGTCGACGGCGTCGAGCTTGTCGATCTGGATGCAGGGGCTGGGAATGGCCTGCAGCACCCGGCTGCGCAACAGGTGATAACCGCCGCGCCCGAACAGGAAGCGATCGATCCCCATCTGGTTGCGCAGCGGGCTCAACAGCGATGCCCGGGCGGCGTCGCGACTGAGAATGTAGGCGGCGCCACCCATCTGCGACGAGCAGAGCTCGCGCATTGTCGTCGCGCCCACCTGCTGGGCCGCGCTCCCCAGCTTTACCGGGCTGTGGAATGTCTCCAGCTTCAGCAGGTCGGCACCCAGCCGCTCGACCAGCCCCGGATCGAGAAAATCAAGCACCTGGGCGGCGAGCTCTACGTCGTCTTCGAGGATCAGGGCGGCCGGCGCACCACTGTCGAGCAGCCGTTCCCAGCTGCGCTGGTGGCTGAGCCCGCAGGCGAGATCGCCTTCGGCCAGCCGCCACAGGCTCTGCGTCGTCCGGTGCCATTCGACGAGGGCCGGCGGCACTTCGTCCATGCGCACGGCTTCGACGCGCTCGGCGGTGATGCCCAGCTGCGCGAACTTGTGTTCCATGAACGCACGACGGTCAGGACGGGCGGCGAGGTTGATGTAGTAGACGGGAATGGTCGGCATCAGTTGACGGACATGCACGAAGCGGGCAGGGGTGTCCAGTGGCGGCTGGGCTACGGCTACATCAGCTTGCGCAGGTCGTCGGCCACCGGCAACCGGTACTGGCGCGCACCCCAAAGCTCGCCGGTCGTCGCAAAGGTGGCGACCAGCCGCAGGTGATGGGACCAGTGGTGAAGCGCCCGGCGCCAGGCGGGCTCGGTGCTGCGCGGGTCGCGCGAGGAGAACATGCCGCGACGGTCGTCGAGATCGCTGCGTCCGGCGCCCTGGCGCCCATCAACCGTCTGGTCGAGCTGGATGGCGAGCGCCGGCACCGACTGGAAGATGCGCGCTTCGTAGAACAAGCTGCCGGGGCGTCCGAACAGCAGCGTGTCGAGTGGCAGGGAGTTCACTTGCGGATGCGCCAGCAGCCTCATGGCCAATGCCTTCGTCATCACATAGGCGGCTGAGCCCATGCTGGATGACATGAGCCGTCCCCGCCCTATGCCGATCGCCTTGCCGGGCACCAGCCGGCCGACCATTGCCGAGGTCTGCCGCGTTTCCATCTGAATGGCATCGACGCCATCCAGCAGGTTGGGATCGTCGAGCACTGAAGGCAGTTGCGTGGACAGCAGGACGTCATCTTCGAGGATGAGCGCTGCCGCGATGTCCTGCTCGACCATCAGCCGCCAGATCTTCTGATGGCTGCGGCTGCAGCCGAGCTCGGCCGGGCTCAGCGGCGAGCCCGCGATGTCGCCGCAATCGGCGGCCGTGACCGCCTCGATCCGAGACGCCGTCAGCCCCAGAGCGACGAGCTGTCGTTCGACGTGCTGGCGGCGATCGGCGCGTGAGGCGAGATTGATGTAGAAGATCGGCAGCGGCATTGCAGTGGCATGACGGGACGGCGGAGCCGTTCCGCTTCCCTCTCTACATGAGCTTGCGCAGGTTCTCGGCGATTGGGAACTGGAGCTTTCGCGCGCCCCACAGTTCCCCGCTGGCTCCAAAGGTCACCAGCACTCGCGCATAGTGCCGGAACTGAATCTTCAGTCTGCGCCAGCGAACGGCCAGGCTCTTGCGCCGGATTGCGCCGGTCAGCCGATTGTCGTCGAGGTCGCTCTTGCCGGCGCCGCGGCGGCCATCGACGGTCTGGTCGAGCTGGATGGCAAGGGCGGGCAGGGTTTGAAAGATGCGGGCATCGTAGCAGAGCTCGCCGGCCCAGCCGAACAGCAGGTGATCGAGGGCCAGCCGATCGACATCAGGCCGCGCCAGCAGCCGTCGGGCCAACCCTACGGTCATGATGTAGGCCGCTGAGCCCAGGCTCGACGACATCAGGCGGTTCCGGCTCACGCCGGGAATTGCGGTCGCCACAGCCGGTCCGACCAGGGCTTTGGTATAGCCGCGCGTTTCGAGCTGGATGGCATCGACGCCGCCATCGAGCAGCGAGGGGTCGGCGAGGAGCGCCGGAAGTTCATCGGCCAGGAGGACGTCATCCTCGAGGATCAACGCGGCGGCGATGTTGTTCTCAACCATCAGCCGCCAGATCTTCTGATGGCTGCGGCTGCAGCCAAGTTCGCCCGAACTGAGCGGAGAGCCGGGTGGCAACTGAAAGTCGGCGGGCGTCACCGCATCGACACGTGTCGCGGTAAGTCTCATCGCCTCGAGTTGTCGTTCGACGTGTTGCCGTCTATCCGGCCGCGAGGCCATGTTGATGTAGAAGATCGGCAACAACCCGGGCGCCCTCTGCTGAACAGGCGCTCCTCATAGCACCGGCAGACCCGGCGTCAAATGAAGTTCAGCTTCCGAGCGCCTTGTTCACCGCCGGTTTCACCACGGTGCCAAAGAGTTCGATCGCCTTCATCACCTTGGCGTGGGGCAGGGTACCGACGCTCAGTTGCAGGCCGAAACGATCGTGCTTGAACCACTCATGCTGCATCAGGATCTTTTCGATGACCTGCTGCGGCGAGCCCATGAAGTAGGCGCCGGAGGGGCTGGCGCCCGCCTCGAACTGCGCGCGGGTGGTGGGCGGCCAGCCGCGCTCGCGGCCGATGCGGCTCATCGCCTCGTGATGCGCCGGGAAGGCGGTGTCGAGGGCATCCTGCGAGTTCTCGGCGATGAAACCGTGTGAGGAAATACCAATCGGCAGCTTCGCCAGATCATGGCCGACTTTCTCGGCCGTGCGGCGATAGAGCTCGGTGAACTGGGTGAAGGCTTCGGGATTGCCGCCGATAATGGCGAGCATCAACGGCAGGCCATAATAGGCGGCGCGGGCGACGGAGTTGGGCGTGCCGCCGACCGCCACCCACAGGGGCAGGGGCTGCTGGATCGGCTTGGGGTAAATGGCGATGCCGGGGATTGGCTTGGTGTGCTCGGAGCCCTCCCACTGTACCTTGCCGCCTGCGCGGATCTTCAGCAGTTCCGCGAGCTTTTCCTCGAACAGCGTGTCGTAGTCGTCGAGTTCGTACCCGAACAGCGGGAAGCTCTCGATGAACGAGCCGCGGCCGGCCATGATCTCGGCCCGGCCGTTCGACAGCAGGTCGAGCGTCGCGAACTGCTGCCAGACGCGGATCGGATCGTCGGAGCTCAGGACGGTGACGGCGGTGGAGAGGCGGATGCGTTTGGTGATGGCCGCGGCGGCGGCAAGGATCGTCACCGGCGCCGAAGCGACGAAATCGGGACGGTGATGCTCACCCAGCCCGTAGAAATCGAGCCCCACCTCATCGGCGAGCTTGATCTCCTCGAGCAGATCCCTGAGCCGCTCGGCCGGCGACTGCAGGTGGCCGCCGTTCAGCGGATCGGGAGTGTTCTCGGCGAAGGAGTAGAGACCGATTTCCATGGCGCAATCCTCGTGTGGAGCGCCACTGGAGCGCCTCACCAGTTCACAGATAAGGTTGAAGCGCTCCAGCTCTTGTGTGGTCGCGCTGTCGAACCGGAAAAGTCTGCAGCTTTTCCTGACAGCGCTCTAGATGGCTGTGCATTCTGAGCCGCGCAAGAACGCACAGCCTTGTAACTCAGACGCTGCTGGTTGGCACGTAGGGCGCGGCCGAGGACGAGACCGGCGCCGGAGGCGTGTGCCCGGCCTGGCGGTGAATCTCGGCGACGAGGCCGGCTGGCAGCTTCAGCTTGAAGGCCAGTGCATCGAGGTAAGCGCGCTCGGCTGGCGTATCGGGCTGCATGGCGACGAGCGAGGCGGCGTAGATTTCGGAGGCGTGTTCGGGCGTGTCGGCGCGGGCGACAACGGCGTCGATATCGAGCGGGCTCGCCAGTTCGTCGAAGACGAACGCCTTTTCCTCGGCGGAAAGCGGCATCGCTTCGAGGCGCTTGAAGATGCGATCCTTCTCCTCGGCGTCGATCTGGCCATCGGCCTTGGCGGCGGCGATCATGGCCCGCACCAGGGTCTTGCCCAGCTCTTCGCTCTGGTAGGCGGCCTGCGGCGGGGGCACGAAAGCGTCCTTGGTCGGGGCGGGCGCGCCATCCGAGGCGACGCCGGCCTGCTGCTGGTTCTTCTGGTAGCTCTGCCAGGCGGAATAGGCGAGGCCGCCAACCGCCGCAACCGCGCCCACCTTGGCGACGTTGCCGACGAGCTTGCCCAGCCCCCCACCCGAGAGCAGCATGCCGGCGGCAAGCCCTGCGGCGCCCGTCATCGCGGTACGCTGGGCGTTGGGGTCCGTCTGCAGGGCCTTGATGATACCGTCGACGTTGAACATGGCTTTCTCCCAGTTTCTTGTGTTTCCGAACGGGAGTTAGGGAGCCCCGTCGGGCTGCGCAAGGATGACAAGTTCGCGCAGGGCCAAAGGTTGCCTTTCTCGGCTTGCCGGGTAGGTTGTGGCGGTTCAGAGGGCGGAGGGCTGACAGCTCATGGCGAGCGGTCTCGACGATATCGATCACAGGCTGCTGGCCCTGCTGCAGGAAGACGACCGGATGCCGGTAGCGGAACTGGGCAAGACGCTGGGTGTCGCGCCGTCCACCCTCAATGACCGCATCCGCCGGCTGGTCAAGCTGGGCGTGATCAGCGGTTTTCACGCGCGTGTCGATCCCGAAAAGGTCGGGCTCGACCTGCTCGCCTATGTGTTCGTCGGCTGGAGCGATCCGACCACCGAGAAGCTGTTCCTCGCGGCGATCGCCCGGTCGCCGGAAGTGCTCGAGGCGCATCATGTCACCGGATCGTGGAACTATCTGATGAAAGTGCGGCTGCGGACGACGCGCGACCTCGAGGGGTTCTTCGCCCAGGTGGTGAAGGAAGTGCCAGGGGTGCAGCGCACCGAGACGCTGATCGTCCTGTCGTCGCCCAAGGAAACGACGCTGATCGTGCCGCCGCAGCCCCAGGCATGAAATTGGAAAAGCTCGACCTGAAAAAGCTGCACAAGGCGCTCTACAACGCGCCCAGGGGCAAGTTCGAGATCATAGACGTGCCGCCGCTGCATTACCTGCAGCTCGATGGTGCGGGCGACCCCAACACCGCGGAGGACTACAAGACGGGCGTCGCCTGGCTCTATTCGGTGAGCTACGCGATGAAGTTCGCGGCGAAGGCGCAACTCGGCCGCGACTATGTGGTGGGGCCGCTGGAGGCGCTGTGGTGGGCCGACGATATGTCGACGTTCCTCACCCGCAAGAAGAGCGACTGGCAGTGGACGATCATGATCCTGCAGCCGGATTTCGTGACGTCAGCCCTGTTCGCTGCGGCGGTGGACAAGACAACCAGGAAACTCGGAACGCCGCCGGCGAGCCTCAGGCTCCAGGCCTATCACGAGGGGCTTTCGGTGCAGACGCTGCATATCGGCAGCTATGACGATGAGGCGCCGACGCTGGCCCGGTTGCACCAGGAATTCGTGCCGGCCAACGGGCTCAAGGAAACCGGCCACCATCACGAGATCTATCTCAGCGATCCACGCAAGGTGGCGCCGGAGAAGCTGAAGACCATTCTCAGGCAGCCGGTGCGGCGGGTCTGATCCGGCGGGTTCAGCCGCGGTTCAGGCGCAAACCGGCAGAGGGCCGGCGTCCGAACCGAGGAGGAACCCATGCTGGTCCGTAATGCTCTTTTCATCGTCTTTGCCAGCCTTTCGGCGCCGGCTCTGGCCAATGGGGTGATCAGCGAGTTTCCCGCCGGCGGCGTGGTGTTCAAACAGGCCGCCAACATCGCCATTGCGCGGGAGGACCTCTACCTGAGCGTGCGCGAAGTGCGGGTGCGCTATGAGTACCGCTCCGACGCTGCAGCCACGGAAACGCACACCATCGGTTTCCCCATGCCGACGGTGCCGCTCGATGGTGGGCCGAGCTATCTGGGCGGCGGCAGCATCGAGCAGCTGATCGATCCGCGGAACTACATGGACTTCGCGGTGAAGGTGAACGGCAAGCCGATCACGGCCAAGTTGCACGAGTTCGCCCAGCTCGACGGCAAGGATATCACCGCCGAGCTCGAGGCCGCCGGCCTCGCGCCATTGATGCTGGCCGAACAGTTCGACGCCTCGCGGTTCGATCGGAAGACGCTCGAAGGCTTCGTGGCGAAAGGCTGGTTCGCCAGTGCGCCGGAGAGCGCCGAAGAGCTGTGGTGGCCGAATTGGAGCTACCAGACGGTCTATGAGTGGGAGCAGGCATTCGCTCCGGGCGAGACGGTGGTCGAGATCAGCTATGCGCCGCTCAACGGCTATCCCAGCGATTATGGCCAGGTCTACGAGGGGGGCGGCGAGTATGACGACCCGGAGACGGTTGCGGCGATCAGGGCGGAATATTGCATTGACGATGCCGTGCTCAACGCGGTGCAGCGCCAAAAGGCGCAGGGCGGCTACGAGGTGGTGACGCAGGGCTACGTGCTGACCACAGGCAATTTCTGGAAGGGGCCGATAGAGGAGTTCAACCTGGTGGTCGACAAGGCAGATCCGGCGGAAGGGATGAAGAACCTCGACCTGGTCGCTTTCTGCCCGCTCGAAGCCAAAAAGATCAGCGACACCCAGTTCGCCTGGCACGCTTCGAACTTCGAGCCCGACCGTGACATGCGGGTGCTCTATTACAGCTTCTACGATTTCGAGCAATGAAGAACCCCGGCAGCGGAACTGCCGGGGGTGAGAGAGCTTCGGGGGAGGATCCGAAGCTCAAAATCTGCCTGACGACCGAGCTTACTGCGCGGCCGGGGCCTCAGTCACCGGGGCCGGAGCCTCGGTGGCGGGAGCCGCCGGAGCTTCAGTCGCCGGAGCGGCATCAGCAGGGGCCGGAGCGGGCTCAGCGGCCGGAGCCATCGGAGTGGTCTCGGTGCCCGTGGCCGGGGCCTCGGTCATCGGAGCCGGGGCCGGAGTGGCGGGAGCTTCAACCGCCGGCGTATTGTTGACGGTCGTCGAGGTGGTCGACGGGCCGGAATTGGCCGAGAAGACCAGATAGCCGATGGCGAGCAACGCCAGGGCAACGATGATGCCTACGAACCAGCCAGTCGCGCTCGACTCGCGGGTGTAGACAGTGCGGTTGGTATCATCGCTCGAATAGACGGTATCGCGTTCGGGGACAGCCATGATCAAGCTCCTTTGTTTGAGTACCGTATGGCCGAAATAACTCGGGAGCAGCGGGAATTGTTCCCGCAAACTTGATCAATTGCTGAATTGATTCAGCGCCGTAGCGTAAGCCGTTGAAACTGATTGTGATTTTGATCCGCAGTGACGAGGAAATGCTGCCGCGGTTGGCTCAGCTTTCAGCCGGTTTTGCCGCTTTTTCTTCGCCACGGTTGGCCTTGCCGATAGATTTGGTCTGGGCCGAGACCCGATCGATGAAGGCGAGGAACAGCGCCGAGACGACGAAGGCGAGGTGGATCAGGGTGAACCACATCAGCTTGTCGGCGGTGTAGCTCGAAACGTTGAGGAACACCTGCAGCAGGTGGATCGACGAGATGGCGACAATGGTCGAGGCCACCTTGATCTTCAGCGAGCCGGCGTCGATCTCGCCCAGCCAGTGCACCGCGTCGCCGTCGTCGAAGCGCGAGACATAGTTTTCGTAGCCCGAAATGATCACCATGACGACGAGGCTCGCGACCAGCGCCGCGTCGATCAGCGCCAGCATCTTAAGGATCGCATCGGCTTCATCGATGGTGAAGACGTGGCTGACGAAATCCCACAGCTTCACCCCGAAGGTCGCGGCATAGACCGCCAGCGCCACCGCCAGCCCGAGATAGAACAGCACCAGCAGCCAGCGCGAGGCGAGGATCACCGCTTCGATGACGAGTTCGAGACGCTTGGGCATGGTGGCTCCGGCAAGGTTTTGGCGCACGAGGGATAGCGGATTTTTGGGGGGAGGCAAGGGGCAGGGGTGACGCACGTGAAAGGGGGCACTCGGCAGTAGGCAGTAGGCAGTCGGCAGTAGGCAGTAGGCAGTAGGCAGTAGGATGGACAGGCGGGGAGGAATAGGGATCTGCTTCGACTGTCGACTGCCGACTGCCGACTGCCGACTGCCGACTGCCGACTGCCGAGTGCCGACTGCCGACTGCCCCCCAAACCAAACGGGCCGGGGATCGCTCCCCGGCCCGTCCAGTCAGTTCAGTTGTTCGCTCAGTTGCGATCGGCAACCGTGATCAGCGAGGTGATGCGCTTGATCGAGACGCGGCGGTTGAGCTTTTCGGCCTTTTCCGTCTTCACCTTCAGGTAGCGCTCGCCATAGCCCTGGGTGACCAGGTTCTCGGGCGGCACGTCGTAGAAGTCGGTGAGGATACGGGCGACGGTCGAGGCGCGCTGGTCCGAGAGGATCAGGTTGGGCTGGTCGCCACCCACGGCGTCGGTATGGCCTTCGATCAGGAAGGTCTCGCCCGGGTTGTCCTCGAGGATCGCCAGCATGGCGTTGGCCACCTTGCTGAGTGCGCCGACCTGGCTGCGGGCAATGGTGGCTGCACCGGAGTCGAAGGTCAGCCCGCCGACTTCGACGCGCCGCACCGAGTCACGGATACGGGCCGAACGCTTCACTTCCTCGATGGTGTAGATCTTGCGGACCTGCTCCACCGGCGGTTCGCGGAAGAACAACTCGACCTCTTCCTCGTCGGCGTCGCCGGCGTCGAGGATGTAGTCACGGATCGGGATGGTCAGGCGCAGGGGAGGCAGGTCGTCGCCCGGATCGCGCCAGTTGCCGAAGTAGTCGTCATCCTGTTCGAAATCGTCCTCGTCCTGGTAGGCGAGGATGTACTCGCGGCCATCGGGCATGATGCGCGAACGCTTCAGCACGTTGCCCCATCTGTCGCGGATGGTGACGATCTGCACGCCGTTCGGGCGCTCGATGGTCTCCTTCACGCGGCCGCCGGGCAGGCGCTCGTAATAGACCTCGTCCTCGTCGCTGTCGCGAATGCGGTCGAAATCCTGCGCCGGGTTCGAGATGATCAGGTTGACGCCGATCTGGAAGATGAAGCCCGAGTTGGTGAAGTTGTTGCCGGGCTTGCCGCCACCCTGGCCGCCGCCACCGTTATTGTTGACGGTGTTGTTGTTGTTCGTGACGTTGGTGGTGTTGTTCGTGATGTTGGTCACGTTCGTCACGTTGGTGACATTGTTGATGATGGTGACGTTCTGCGGCACCTCCACCACCGGCAGGGCATCGACGGCGATCTTCTCGCCTTCCATCTTGGCCAGCGACTGCACCTCGACCGGCGCGATGTCGGCCTGAGCGGACTTGTCGTCGGTCGGCGGCGGAGCGGTCGGCTCTTCGGAAACCGCCGGCTGTTCAGCCGGCGCCTGGCCCTCGACCACCTGGGTGGCGAAGTCCTTGGCGCTGTCGAGCACCGGAGCCGCTTCCTCGGGGGCAACGGTTTCCGGCAGCACTTCGACGGCCTGCGGGGTCACTGCTTCCTGGGCACCCGGCAGCTCGGAGATCGGCGGGGTGGTCTCCGCCGCCGGCTGTACCTCGGGAACCGGGGGCAGGGTGATGCCGTACTGGGTGAGGCACTGGGCGACGTCGGCAACGCCCAGCGTGGCGCAGATATCGGCGAACTGCTTGTTGGCAGCGTCGATGGTCGACTGGCCGGAGGCGTCGCCGCCCTCGAGCTGGCCGATACCGACATTGTAGAGCTCGACGGCAACGCCGAGCTGATCCTGCGCCGCCGCGACCGGATCGGGTGCATTGGCGTCGGCCGGCTGGTCGGTCGGGCCGGCTTCGGCCGGCTGCTCGGCAGCAGGCTGTTCGGCAGGCTGCTCAGCCGCCGGCTGTTCTGCCGGCTGCTCTGCGGCGGGCTGTTCCGTGGGTTGCTCGGCCGGCTGTTCGGCCGCGGGCTCTGCCGGCTGTTCAGCAGGCTGCTCAGCCGGGGGTTCGGGCAGCGGCGGCAGGTCCTGGCCAATGCAGGACTTGATGTCCTGGTAGCCGTTGGCAGTGCACAGTTCCTGAATACGCGCAGCGGCTGCATCGGCAATCGGCTTGGCGCCGGCATAGTCGCCGGCAGCGGCCTGGTTGAGCGCTGCCTGATACTGGTCGAGCGCTGCCTGGAGGTCGGCGACGAACTGCGCCTGGGCATCTTCGGCGGCCTTGGCATCGGTTTCGGCCTGGGCTGCAGCAGCAGCGGCGGCTGCGTCCTCGGCCGCCTTGGCGTCCTCGGCAGCCTTGGCATCGGCTTCGGCCTGGGCTGCAGCGGCTGCTGCATCCTCGGCGGTCTTGGCCTCCTCGGCAGCCTTGGCGTCCGTCTCGGCCTGCGCGGCGGCGGCTGCTGCTTCTTCAGCGGCCTTGGCCTCTTCAGCCGCCTTGGCATCAGCCTCGGCTTGAGCTGCGGCTGCGGCGGCTTCCTCAGCGGCCTTGGCTTCCTCAGCCGCTTTCGCGTCGGCCTCGGCCTGCGCCTGTGCCGCGGCTGCCTCTTCGGCGGCCCTTTCATCTTCGGCTGCCTTGGCGTCGGCTTCCGCCTGCGCTGCCGCAGCGGCTGCTTCTTCAGCGGCCTGCGCCTCTTCAGCGGCGCGAGCTTCCTCGGCCGCCTGGGCGTCGGCATCGGCCTGCGGGTCTGCCGCCGGTTGGCCGCCGCCGGTGATGGCAGCGATACAATCCTGCACGCTGGCATAGCCGTTCACGATGCAGGTATCGGTCAGCGCCTGCTGGGCGGCATTGATCGCGTCTGCGTCGCCGGAGGCCTGTGCCTGCTGCAGGGCCTCATATTCGGCCTGCTGAGCAAGAGCGGCGCCCGGCACCAATGCGAGAACGGCGAGACTGGTGCCGGTCAGGAGCCAGTTTCGAAAGCGCATGGGTTTTTTCCTTGTTTTGGAGTCAGTTGTTTGAGGAGTGACGCAGACGGGCTGAACCGAACCTGAACGCCCGGGAAACCTGCTGCGAAAACGAATTTGGCCCATCCGATGCCGAACGCCCCTCCAGCGCGTGCGGTTCCGTAGCGCGACAGGACCGGTCAATCGTGGCGCCAGTTGGGCCGCTCCCGGCCCCCGGCAGCAATGGACGGATTCGGTTGCGGCGGCCTAGGCTTGGCGGCCCAATTCGTGCGATCCGGTTAGCATTCCTGTCGTGGAGTCGATCGTGGGCGAGCTTCTGAGCTATTGGCCGTTTGTTGTTGGCCTGCTGGCCACCGGCGTCATTTCGGGCGTCGCGGCGGGGCTGCTGGGTATCGGCGGCGGCGCCATCATCGTGCCGGCCCTGGCCTCGGCCCTGGCGCTGCTTGGCTATGATAGCGATGTGGTGCAGCACATTGCCGTAGGCACCTCGCTTGCCATCATCATCCCGACCGGTATTGCCAGCGCCCGGGCGCATGACAAACGCGGCGCGGTCGATCACCGCATCCTGAAGCTCTGGGCCCCTGTGGTGGTGGTCGCCACCTTCGTCGGTGGCTTGATGGCCGGGCTCTATACCGGCGACGTGCTGCGCATCGTGTTCGGCGTGGTGGCGCTGTTCATTGCCGCCAATATCGTCCTGCCGTTCCAGGAGCGGCTGATGGGGCATCTCAGGGATTCGACCCTGACGCACCGGATCTCGGCGGCGGTCGTCGGCTATATCTCGGCGCTGATGGGCGTCGGGGGCGGCTCGCTGAGCGTCCCCACCATCCACGCCTTCGGGGCCTCGATGCACAAGGCCGTCGGTACCGGCGCGGCGATCGGGGTGTTCATTGCGCTGTCGGGCACGCTCGGCTTCATCATCTCGGGCTGGAGCGTCGAAGGCCGACCGCCCCTTAGCCTTGGCTACATCAACATCGTGGCGCTGGTGCTGATCGGGCTGACCGCCGCCCTGTGCGCGCCGTGGGGCGCGGCCTTGGCGCACCGGCTGCAGCAACGGACGCTCAAGCTGGCCTTCGCGGTGTTCCTGACACTGGTCGGGCTCAACATGATCTGGAAGGCGATCGCGGGGTAGGAGATGGGCGCCCGGAGGCGCCCATCGAGGCGGCATTACTTGCCGGCAAAGTCCCAGGTGACCTGGACGTTGATCGAGTAGCTGAGCTCACCGCCCTCGATCGGCACGGCGCCGGCGGACGCCATGTCGGCGGAGGCTTTCATCATATAGGGCTGCGGCGAACCCATGCCCTGCACTTCGCTGATGTTGCGGATGCTGCCGAGCTCTTCGCCTGCCACTTCGGCATAGAGACCGGCCTTGGCCTTGGCGTCGGCGAAGGCGACCTTGCGGGCTTCGTCGTAGAGCTTGCTCGGATCGGCCACCGAGAAGCTGACGCCGTTGATGGTGTTGGCGCCGACGGTCACCGCCTTGTCGAGCACCGAGCCGAGCTTGGCCAGCTCGCGTACCCGGACGTTGACGTTGTTATAGACCTGGTAGCCGGTGATCTTGGGCGGCAGTTGGTAGCCATTGGCGTCGCGGGCATCGGAATAGACGTAGTTCGGGTTCACCGAGAAGCCCGAGGTCTGGATGTCGCGTGCCTCGATGCCGGCGGCCTTCAGTGTCTCGATCAGTTCGCCCATCGCCTTGGTGTTGGCGTCGAGCGCCTCGCGGGCGGTGGCGCCCTGGCTGGTGACGCCGGAATTGACGAAGGCCGTGTCGGGCGCCGAGGTGACTTCGCCGATGCCGCTGATCGAAATGGTGCCGTTCACTTGTGTCGTCTCCTGCGCGAATACGGGGGTGGCGGTCAGCGCGGTGGCGAGGAACAGGGGAATGAGGGCGGCAGTAATGGGACGCATGCGTCTCTCCTATGTGGCCTTTGGCGGGGAAATATGTCCCAGCCGACCGGGTTGTTAGTGCGCCGTTCCTGAACAGGATTTGAACGGCGCTTCCTAGAGATAAGACGCCGCACATTGCGCCAACCTTGGGTCGCGGACCGACGAAAGTTTGAGTTACGTGCCTCGCCCGCTGCTGGACAGGCTTTGGAGTGGCGGGTTAGGTAGCCCCTCCGAAAACCGGGGGAGTGCCGTGGCCAACCGACAAGTTCCTAGCGAAGGCGTACTTCTGGGGCGGGCTAGGGTGCCCGGATATGATCACCCGCGGGTGATCACTGTGCGCGGCGAGGATATCGTCGATATCACGTCGAAGACCGCGCCGACGTCGCGCGATATTGCCGAGCAGGACGATCCGGCCGCTTACGTGGCGGCAGCCAAGGGGCCGGTGATCGGCAACCTCAACCAACTCCTCGCCAACTCGTGGTCGGGCAAGACCGACGTCAAAGCGCCGTCGCTGCTGTCGCCGATCGACCTGCAGGCGGTGAAAGCCGCTGGCGTGACGTTCGTCGTCTCGCTGCTCGAGCGCGTCATTGAAGAGCAGGCGCGCGGCGACAAGGCCAAGGCCGACGAACTGCGCAAGGATATCCTGGGGCTGGTCGGCACCGACCTCAGCCAACTCGAGCCGGGCTCGCCCGCCGCGATGGAAGTGAAAAAGACGCTGATCGCGCGCGGCGTGTGGAGCCAGTATCTCGAGGTCGGCATCGGGCCGGACGCCGAGATCTTCACCAAGTGCCAGCCGATGGCGTCGGTCGGGTTTGGCGCCGATGTCGGCATCCTGCCGATCTCGGAGTGGAACAACCCGGAGCCGGAAGTGGCGATGGTGGTGAACTCCAAGGGCACCATCGTCGGCGCAACGCTCGGCAACGATGTGAACCTGCGCGATGTGGAGGGCCGCTCGGCACTGCTGCTCGGCAAGGCCAAGGACAATAACGCATCGGCTTCGCTCGGGCCGTTCATCCGCCTGTTCGACGGCAAGTTCACCATCGAGACGGTGAAAGCCGCCGACATCGCGCTCAACGTCACCGGTGAGGACGGGTTCGAGCTGACCGGTGTCTCCAACATGAGCCAGATCTCACGCTCGCCCGAGGCCATCGTCGCGGCGACCATCGGCCGGCACCATCAGTATCCGGATGGGCTGGTGGTCTATCTCGGCACGATGTTCGCCCCGGTGAAGGATCGCGGCGGCGCCGGCAAGGGCTTTACCCATAAGCTCGGCGACGTGGTGTCGATCTCGACGCCGTCACTCGGCACCCTGTCCAACACGGTGCGCCTCGCCACTGAGGCCGCCCCCTGGACCTATGGCACCAGCCAGTTGCTCAGGGACCTGGCAAAGGCTGGGTTGCTGTAAAGATACTCGATGTCATCCCTCTCGAAAGCAGGGACCCAACGCGCCGCCAGCGCCGGCGGAGAAATGGATCCCGGCCCTCGCGGGGATGACACCGGGGTTGGTTGAAACGAGGTGCTCAACGGCACCTATGAAGAGGAACTCCCGATGACCGAACTGCACAAGAATCTCATCAACGGCGAATGGGTCGGCGGGGACGGGGTGGATAATATCAACCCCTCCAACACCAACGAAGTGGTGGGCGTTTACGCCCGCGCCTCGCAGCAGGATACGCTCGATGCCATCGCGGCGGCCAAGGCGGCATTCCCGGCCTGGTCGCGCTCGGGCATCCTGCAGCGCTGGGAAATCCTCAGCAAAACCGCGCATGAGATTTTCGCACGCAAGGCCGAACTCGGTGAACTGCTGAGCCGCGAGGAGGGCAAGACCCTCGCCGAAGGCATTGGAGAAGTCACCCGCGCCGGGCAGATTTTCGAGTTCTTCGCCGGCGAGGCGCTGCGGCTGTCGGGCGAAAGCGTGCCGTCGGTGCGCCCGGGCGTCGGTGTGGAGATGACGCGCGAGGCGATGGGCGTCGTGGGCATCATCACGCCGTGGAACTTCCCGATTGCCATCCCGGCCTGGAAAATCGCGCCGGCGCTTTGCTACGGCAACACCGTGGTGTTCAAGCCGGCGGACCTGGTGCCGGGCTGCTCGTGGGCGATCGTCGATATTCTCCACCGCAACGGCCTGCCCAAGGGCGTGCTGAACCTCGTCATGGGCAAGGGCTCGGTGGTCGGCCAGGCCATGCTGGATAGCAAGGACATCGTGGCGCAGACCTTCACCGGCTCGGTGAACACCGGCCGGCGCGTGGCCGAAGCCAGCGTCAAGGTGATGCGCAAGTTCCAGCTCGAGATGGGCGGCAAGAACCCGACCATCGTACTCGATGACGCCGACCTGAAGGTGGCGGTCGAAACCACGGCGCAAAGCGCCTTCTACTCGACCGGCCAGCGCTGCACCGCCTCGTCGCGCCTCATCGTCACCGAGGGGATCCATGATCAGTTCGTGGCGGCGCTCACCGAGCGGATCCGTAACCTCAAGGTCGGCGACGCCATCGCCAAGGACACCGATATCGGCCCCGTCGTCGATCCGGGTCAGCTCAAGCAGGACACCGACTATATCGAGATCGGCAAGGGCGAGGGCGCCAAGCTCGTCGTCGGTGGCGACCTGGTGAAGCGCGACAACCCGGGCTATTTCCTGCAGCCGGCTCTGTTCACTGAAGCCAACAACCAGATGCGCATCGCCCGCGAAGAGATCTTCGGGCCGGTAGCGGCGGTGATCCGCGTCAAGGACTATGAGGAAGCGCTGGCCGTTTCCAACGATACCGAGTTCGGTCTTTCGGCCGGTATCGTCACCACCTCGCTGAAGTACGCCACCCACTTCAAGCGCAACGCCGAAGCCGGCATGGTGATGGTGAACGTGCCGACCGCCGGCGTCGATTTCCACGTGCCGTTCGGGGGTCGCAAGGGCTCGAGCTACGGCCCCAAGGAGCAGGGCAAGTATGCGGCGGAGTTCTTCACCCAGGTGAAGACGGCCTACACCGCCGCCGGCTGAGGCCAGCCGCGGCAACGAAGTGTGGCCCGCGCATCGACAGGATGCGCGGGCCTTGTTTTGTCAGTCCGCACGCAGTCCATAGGTGACGACGACGTTGCCCTTGCTGGTGACTGTCGATTTCTTCAGCACCAACTGGGTGATCGGGTCGGTGGCCTCGAAGATGCGCTTGCCCTTGCCGGCAATCACCGGGTGGGTGATCAGCGTCAGCTCCTCGAGCAGGCCGGCGAAGAACAGCTGCCGGGCCACGTCGACGCCGGCCATCACGGCGATATCGCCGCCGTCCTGGTTCTTCAACTCGCGGGCGAAGCTCAACAGGTCACCCTTGATCAGGGTGGTGTTCCTCCAGCTCAGCTGCTCCTGGCTGAGGGTACGCGAGGCCACGTATTTCGGCACCGCGTTGATGTAATCGGCAAAGCCCTGGTCGGCCTCGGCGTTGGGCCAGTAGCCGGCCCAATCCTGGTAGCCGACCCGGCCCATGATGACGGTGTCGGTTTTCCCCATCACCTCGCCGAGCAGCGCGCCCAGTTCGTCGTCGAAGGCGTCGCCCTGCCACAGGTTGGGGGCCTCGATGACGCCATCGACCGAGTGAAAGAAGCCTGCAGTGATCTTGCGCATGTCATTCTCCTGGTTTTGCCGGCCCGCCAATGGGCCGTTCATCAACACGACGAACGGCTTTCGACGCGATCGACACGAGCGTGCAGAAAATCGTGCCGAGAGGGAGAATGGTGGCCGATGCAATGGTTTGCCACCTATAGCTTTGCTTCGCGGCCACGGCTTGCTAAGGAGGCGGCGCTCTGTTTCGGGGCAGGGGCCCATAGCTCAATGGTTAGAGCCGACCGCTCATAACGGTCTGGTTCCAGGTTCGAGTCCTGGTGGGCCCACCAATCTTCTCAATCGGTGTGCCTTACACCAGTTGCGGCAAGGTGCCTCCAGGGCATCTCGGGTCGCTACCGTGAGGTTCCGGAGTGCTCCATCGCCCCAAATCAGCCGCACAATGAGGCAGTTGATGCGGACGGCGCACGGCCCTGATGAACTAACTTCTGGGTTCGAGCGACTTCAGATAGGCAATTATGGCCGCGGCTTGTTCGGGGTCGAACTCGAACTGCGGCATTTCCGGGTGCGCGGTCACGATACCTTCCACCAATGCCTCGCTGAGCAGCTCGACGTCATAGCGCAGGTAGAGCTGGCGAAGTGGCGGCGCAATTGCAAGCGGGCTGGCGCCGGTCGCTTCTGTTGCATGGCAATCGCTGCAGTACATCGTTACCAAGGCATGCCCGTCCTGGACCGGATCCTGTTCCTGAGCACCGATATGCGTGACAAAGCCCCCCAGGCCGAACAGCCCGGCTGCGCTTAGCAAAGCGAGTGCCGCCCTCATGCTGCCCGTATTGCGGTCTCGACATCCGCGACTGGGTGACCGGTAATCGTCGTGCCCTTAGGTAGCATCATCGGCAATTTCCGAATGGTGAGTTGGGATGAAGGAAGCTTAGGTCGGCCCGTTCATCCAACATTTGATCTGCATCAATGGACATAGCTCTGTCGCGCGACGAGATGGCGGGCACGATGCGATGCCCGAAATGCAGAAATCCAGCTCGAAAGCTGCATCGAGAACTGCGCACGGAAGGCGCGGTTGTCCTGGGGCGGTACCGGACCGTCGCACAACTAAAGACGCGACCGGGCGATCTGATGTTTCTGGTGCGTCGCCAGACGGCAGCCCCTCCTATTCGGCCCGCACCACCTCGACCAACTTGCCTTCGATCGTGGTGATGTAGAGCTCGCCGGCACTGTCGACGCCGAACGAGGTGATGCCGCCGATGCCGCCCAGTTGCTCGGTCCAGTCGAACAGGTCGCCGGCTTCGCCGTCGGCATAGGCGAAGGAGTTGACGCGGCTGTCGCAGAAATCGGCGAAGAAATACTGGCCGGTGAGTTCGGGGATGGCCTTGCCGCGATAGACGTAGCCGCCGGTGATCGAGCAGCCGCCGGAGTCGTGCGAATAGCTGTAGCTTGGCGGCACGAGGCCGGTCTGCTCGCAGCTCTGGGCTCCGAAACATACGGGGCCCTCCATGATCTTCCAGCCGAGATTGGCGCCGGCGGATTCGGCCGTGATGACGGTGATCTCCTCGTGGGCGTTCTGGCCGACATCGGCGATGTAGAAATCGTCGCTGTCGAAGGACGGGCGCCAGGGGTTGCGGACGCCGAGCGCGAAGATCTCCGGCCGGCCGCCGCCTTCGGCGAAGGGGTTGTTGGCGGGAATGGCGTAGGGCGTGGCGCCGTCGACATCGAGGCGCAGAATCTTGCCGAGCAGTTCGTCGGGATTCTGCGCCCGGTTCTCGGGGTCGCCTCCCGCGCCGCCATCGCCCATGCCGATATAGAGCAAGCCATCGGGGCCGAAGCCGAGCCAGCCGCCATTATGGTTGGCATAGGGCTGATCGACCTTCAGCAGTTCGGTGGCCGATGCGGGGTCGGCAACGGCGGGATCGGCCGAGACCTTGTAGCCGACGATATGGGTGTCGCCTTCCTGGTCGGTGTAGTTGACGAAGAAGCGACCGTTCGCGGCATAATCGGGGTGGAAGGCGAGGCCGAGCAGCCCCTGTTCCCCACCAGTGCTGATCGAGGCGCTGAGATCGAGGAACGGCGTCTCGGCCAGCTTGCCGTCCACGAGGATGCGGATGCGTCCGGTCTGCTCGACCACGAACAGCCGCGGATCGGCCGGTGGTGCGATGGCGAAGATCGGCTGGTCCAGTGCGTCGGTGATCAGCCGGGTGGTCAGCGCCACCGGCTGGGCGAGGGCCGGGGCTGCAGTGAGCGCGATGACGGCAGCAAGCAACAAGCGCATGTGATTCCTCCGCAATGACAGGCGCCTATCACCCACGCGCTGTGGGTGATGTCCAGTCATCGAAGGTCAAAAGGGCGCGAGTGGGAGCCCGGCGCGGTCAAGCGCTGGTGGTGCTGACGCTGTCCTTGAGGGCGGCGAGTTCGCTCTCGGCGCGGAGCGCCCGGTCGCGCCAATCCTCGAGCGTGAGGCCGTCGATACGGGCTGGCTCGGTTGGAGCAGCAGGTTCGCTCTCGGGGAGCGGGGCACCGGTCAGCTTGGCGTGCAGGGCCTCGATATAGGCGGCATCGTCGGCGTGCAGCGTTCCCGCGGCGAACTCGGCCTGCCAGCGGTTGAGGTCAGCGGTGGTTTCCTCGTTCATGCTGCCGGTTGCCAGCAATTCCTTGATCAGCGCATCGACCGCCACGGGCATCTCCTGTTGAGTTCGGCCGCAACCTACCCAAAGGCGCCACAAAGGGGAACCCGGTCCCGGTGCGACAACCCCGCGCAAAGCATCGCTTCGCGCCGTGAGGCGGCCGTCACGTCGAGGGCGAGCGGAACGCCTTGCTGAGAAAGGCGGAACCGGCGACGCCGAAGCGCCAGGGCAGGTCGGCGGCCTTGGTGATGCCGATGCGTGGGCCGATGACGACGGGAGGCGGCGTGTCGGCGGGGTGAAAGCTGAAGGGCGGGGCGTCGACCATCAGGCCGTCATGGGCTGCTCGGGTGACGCCCAGCGCCTGGCCGAGCTTGCCGGGGCCGGAGCAGAGATTGCGCAGATTCGCGAGGCCGCGCCGCTCGATCATCGTTCCGATACCGTCCGTCGGTTCGATGGCGCGGATGAGAATAGCCGAGGCGTCGGCGCAGACGAAGTTGAAGCACCAGTGGATGCCATACGAGCGGTAGACATAGATTCGGCCGGGACCGAGGAACATCGACGCGTTCCGTTCGGTCTTGCCGCGGTGCGAGTGCGAAGCGGGCTCGGTCGGGTGATAGGCCTCGGTCTCCGCGATGAGACCGCCGACCCCATCGACGAGGAACTTCGCGCCCAGCAGCTCGCGGGCAACAAGGGTGACTTCGCGGTTGAAGAAGGCGATGGGATCGAAGGAGGTCATGCGCGGGAAACTGGAGAGTTACCCCAGCCGATGCAACTCTTCAGACCTTCTTGGTGGTGCCGTTCTGCAGACGCGACGCGGCGATCCGCAGAGTAAGGTTGATCGATTCGCCGACATTCGAGGTTCCGCTGGCGATCAAGGCAGCGTTATTGTTGGAGGAAGTGGCGAGAGCAGACTGCGCGTTCGCCTTGCGTTTGAGGCGTGCCGATTCCGCCTCGGAGTAGAGCGAGGGGCGCGGCAGCCAGTTCATGGAACGCTTCTGAATCTGCATGGCCGTCAGACTGCGGGCGCGCGATGAACGAAACGTTAACGGGTGGTTGGGCGCTTGCCGAAGCCGGCGGGCCCATGACATTCCTCGCGGGAATGAGGAGTGCGGCATGGATTCCCTGAAGTTTGGCACCAGCGGTCTGCGCGGCCTCGCGGTCGATCTCACCGGCGGGGCGGCGCGGCGCTACACTGCGGCGTTCCTCAGGCACGTCGGCACGGTGGCGGGCGGCCGGGTCTATCTCGGCCGGGACCTGCGGGCATCGAGCCAGGCGATCGTCGCCGATTGCGCGGGGGCGATCCGCGCCGCCGGGCTGGTGCCGGTCGATTGCGGCGTGCTGCCGACCCCGGCGCTGGCGCTCCACGCGATGGCGCTGGGCGGGCCGGCGATCATGGTGACCGGCAGCCATATCCCGGCCGATCGCAACGGGCTGAAATTCTATGTTGCGACCGGTGAGATCACCAAGGCGGATGAGTCTGGTATCGCCGCGGCGCTGAGCAACACGGTGCCGGCGGGTGACGGGGCGGCAGAGGATGGCAGCATCGCCGCCGGCGACCGCTACCGGCAGCGCTATCGCGGCCTGCTCGATCCGGCGGCGCTGAAGGGCTGGCGCATCGGGGTGTTCGAGCATTCCTCGGTGGCGCGTGACCTCCTGGTGTCGTTTCTCACCCGGGCTGGCGCCGACGTGGTGCGGCTCGGCCGCTCCGACAGCTTTGTTGCCGTCGACACCGAAGCGTTCTCGGATCCGCTGTTCGAGCCACGCCTGAGTTGGCTCCGCCAGCACCGGCTCGACGCGATCGTTTCGACCGATGGCGACGGCGACCGGCCGCTGCTGATCGACGGAGAGGGTAAGTTCGTGCGTGGCGATGTGCTGGGCATGCTGGCGGCACGCTTCCTCGGCGCCGACCGGGTGGTGACCCCGGTCACCTCCAACTCGGCGATCGAAGGGGTCGGTTGGTTCGGCCGGGTCGATCGCACCAGGGTGGGCTCGCCCTATGTGATCTCCGGCATGGAGGATGCAGCGGCAGGCTCGCCCGGCGCGGTGGTCGGGTTCGAGGCCAATGGCGGCCTGCTGCTGGGCAGCGAAGTGACGATCAACGGCCGGGTGCTGAGCCCGCTGCCGACGCGCGACGCGGTGCTCCCACTGCTGGCGGTGCTGGGCACGGCGGCTAAGCTTGGCGAGAGCGTCGCGGGGCTGGTGCGAACCCTGCCGGTGCGCGCTGCGCTCAGCGACCGGCTGGCGCATGTGGCGAGCGAGCGCAGCGCGGCGCTGCTGACCGGGCTGGTCGAACAGCCGGGCTATGCCGAAGCGTTCTTCGCGCCGGTCGGCGAGGTGCAATCGGTTTCGACCATCGATGGGCCGCGTTTCTCGCTGGTTTCGGGGGACACGGTGCATTATCGGGCCTCTGGCAATGCGCCGGAGCTGCGCTGCTATGTCGAGGGCGTGACGCCCGAGCGGGCGAAGGAGTTGCTGGAGTGGGGGCTGGCCGCCGCGAGCGCGGTGGTGCGGTAGTATTCGATTGATTAAGTAATTTCGCACGTTAAGCAGCCGAAATACTACCCCAGCGTCAACCGGTCGCCATATTGGTTCCATTGGCTACCAGGGGGATACAATGGCGAATGGCAAGCAGGCGCGACTTGCGGTGCTGATCGATGCTGACAACGCGTCAGCAAAGACAGTCGACGGACTGTTCGAGGAGATTGCCAAGTTCGGATCGGCAACCGTGCGGAGAGTCTACGGCGACTTCTCCAGCCCTAACCTTGGCAGCTGGGTCAATGTGCTCGCCAAGCATGCGATCGCGCCGCAGCAACAGTTTGCCAACACCAAGGGCAAGAATGCGTCCGATATCGCCCTGGTGATTGACGCGATGGATCTTCTGCATTCAGCTAGACTCGATGGGTTCTGCATTGTGTCATCCGACAGCGATTTCACGCGTCTTGCCGGGCGGTTGCGCGAGGAAGGAGTTGAGGTCTACGGGTTCGGTGAGCAGAAGACGCCGCCCGGCTTCCGACAGGCATGCACACGGTTTATCTACACAGAGAACTTGGGCCTCGCGGAGCCCGAGGCAGTGCAAGCTCCCCCGAAACGTGCCGATCTAGGCGAAGCCAGGACACTTGTCGTTAGAGCCATTGGCGAGGTGGAAGGTGAAGGTGGGTGGGTCAACCTCAGCACTCTAGGTAGCCACCTGACCAAACTTGAAAGCGACTTCGATCCCCGCAGCTACGGAGAGAAGAAGCTCAGTGACATGGTACGGAAGTTCTTTGGCTTCGAGGTTCGAGATCGAGACGGACAACTTGCCGTCCGGCTTACAACGCCTTCGGCACTTACAAAGTCCAGTCAAGCAAAGAAGGCGCCGGAACCGCCAAAGGCCAAGGGCTGAAGCGCTACTCCCGCACCACCACGAACGCTGCAGCGCTCGCCATGATCACGCCGGCCGTGCGGTTGAGGATACGCAGCGCCTTGCTCGAGCGGAAGAAGTCGCGCGCTGCTGCGGCGAGGCCGGCATAGGCGCAGCCGATGGCGAGGAGGACGACCACCACTATGCCGGTCAATTCGGCGAAGCCGAGCGCGGTGATAGGTCTGTCGAGCGGGATCACGGTGGGGAGCAGGGCAAGGTAGAAGACGATGGTCTTGGGGTTGCCCATGGTGAGGGCAAAACCCGACAGGAAGGTCTTCCAGGCGCTGGCATCCTTCTTGGCACCAACCTGCTCGGAGCCGGGCTTGGCGCTCCAGAACTGCCAGGCGACATAGAGCAGGTAGAGGGCGCCGGCCCATTTCACCACAAAGAAGACCGGGCCGAACCAGGTGGCGATGGCGGCAAGGCCGAACAGCGCGAAGACCAGGTAAACGAGGTCGCCGGCGAGGATGCCCAATACCATGGGGAAGGCGGAGCGGAAGCCGCCGCCAAGCGCTCGCGCCACTACCGCTGCTACGCCAGGTCCCGGCACGATCACCGCGATGGCGTAGGCGATGGTGAAGGCGACGAGAGTAACGATGTCCATGGCGGGCTCCTGGTACCAGCGGAAGCCTTCTAGCGCCGGCTGTGGCGCGTCGGCAAGGGCAGGGCGGGCGCGTCATGTGAAGAGCCGATGCCCATCCGCTGTCATGTCGTTTCAGTTTCCGACGGCTTCGAGGGCGCAGCTCGTCAGCTGACGCCCGGTCGATATCTCCTCACCCTCGCACACGCACGACCTGGCAAGGAACTTGCCCCGGGCCTGAGCAGAGAGCCCTGGGATTTTCCTCGGTTCAGTGGCGGCGCGGCCAGTGGCACCAGGCCCAGAGCAGGATGAGCGTCGCCAGCGGTGCAGCGGCGGCGACCAGGGGCTGCCATGTATCCGGAAACCAGGCGGCGGCCAGTGTCCAGGGTAGCCCGAGGACGACGAGGAAGACACCGGCCAGCGGCGCGGGAGCGAAATCAAACCAGCCGGTGGTGCTGATACCGGTATAGGTGAGTACTGCGAGGTAGAGCAGGGCGAAGCCGCGGACCAGCATGCGGCAGAGCCAGCGGGCGGCGCTCTGGCGATAGAGACGACCGGTCTGGGCGAAGGAGCCGCCGACGGCCACGATTTCAGGAGCCGCGGGCGGTTTGCGCCGGTTGCGGCGGAGGGGCGGAGTGGTGGCTGGTGCTTGGCTGTCCCTCATCACGGCGAGGAGGGTAAGCTCCGAGGTTATGGATTCGTTTAGCGGCGGCCGCATCAACCCCGGCTGATCCGCGATATGGTTTCGCAGCTCCAAACGGGCCGGCCTCGGCACGAGCATGCTGGATAGCCGGCGGCGCGGTCTATGCCGTGCAGGGCCAGCATGGCGTGGTTGAACTTGGATGGTCGCCGAGAAACTTGCGCCAGTGCCGGCTGCTTCGCCGGCGCGCCGTCAAGGCGCCTGCCACAACGAAAAGGCCCCGCCGGAGCGGGGCCTTGACGCGACCGAAGGGCGGACTACTTCGGCAGCAGGACGTCGTCCACGACGTGGATGACGCCATTAGACTGATTGACGTCGGCGATGGTGACGAGCGCGGCACCGCCGGCCTCGTCAAAGATGTAGAGATGCTTGCCCCGGATGACCGCCGTCAGGCTGTCGCCGCTGAGCGTCTGGAGGTTGTAGCGGCCGCCATAGGCTTTGGCCTTCTGCATCAGGTCAGCGCCGGAATACGTGCCCGACACCACGTGCGCAGTCAGGATCTTCACCAACTGGTCCTTGTTCTCGGGCTTCAGCAGGGTGTCCACCGTACCGGCCGGCAGCTTGGCGAAGGCGTCGTTGGTCGGGGCGAAGACCGTGAACGGGCCAGGACCGGAGAGCGCGTCGACCAGGCCAGCTGCCTTCACCGCCGCGACCAGCGTGGTGTGATCGGCCGAATTGACGGCGTTCTCGATGATGTTCTTGGTCGGGTACATGGCGGCACCGCCGACCATCGGGAAGTCGCCTTCCATGGCATCGTCGGAAGCCATCGGGGCGGCCATCGCGGTATCGTCGGCCTTGGGCAGCAGTACCTTATCGATGACGTGGATCACGCCATTGGACTGGATCACGTCGGCGATGGTGACATTGGCGACACCGCCGGTTTCGTCGGTGATGGTGACCTTGCCGCCCTCGGACTTCAGCGCCAGCTTGCAGCCGCCGACTGTGTCGACGATGTGCGTGCCACCATCGGCCATCGCCATCGAGGCGATATCGGTGGAGAGCGCCTTGGCGGCGATGACGTGACAGGTGAGGATGTTCACCAGCATCGCCTTGTTCTCAGGCTTGAGCAGGTTCTCGACGGTGCCCGCCGGGAGCGCCGCGAACGCGTCGTTGGTCGGCGCCAGCACGGTGAATGGGCCTGGACCCTTGAGGGTGTCGACAAGTCCGGCGGCTTTCACCGCGGCGACGAGCGTGGTGTGGTCCGCCGAGTTCACGGCGTTGTCGATGATATCCTTGGTCTCGAGCATCGGCGCGCCGCCGACCATCGGATTTTCTGCGAACGCAACTGTAGTGCCAAGCAGAACCATGGCGCCTGACATCAGCAGGCCCCGAATAGATCTCACGTGCATTATTTCGCTCCCTGTGACGGGAACAGCATTTCGCTTTCCCTGCCAGAATTACGGGAGCGCCAAGCCGGCGGTTTCACTTGCCGGATCACAACGATGTGATTGGTGGGCGGACGAGTTGCAGGCCCCGCGTGCCGATCAGGGCAGCCGGCTGAGCCGTTCGGTCAGCAGATCGTAGAACCCAGCCGCGTTCCCCGAGCGCAGGTAGGTCACGTTCCTGGCGCGGCCGGTGACGCCCCAGTAGTCGGCGATGGTCATGCCGATGGTCAATTCGCTCGAGGTTTCGATCACCACGTTGATATGGCGCCCCTCGAACAGCTCCGGCTTCAGCATGTAGGCGATGACGCAGGGATCGTGCAGCGGTGCGCCGTTGGAGCCGTATTTGTTGAGGTCGAAGCGCTCGGAGAAGCTCAGCATCTGGTAGACGGCTTCACCGGCCCTGTTGCCGAGGGCGCGGATCTTTGCCAACCGCTCGGGGGTCGAGAGGATCATGTGGGTGACGTCGAGCGGCAGCATGGCGATCGGCACGCCAGCGCGCAGCACGACGTCGGCGGCATCGGGATCGACATAGATGTTGAACTCGGCGGCCGGGGTGATGTTGCCGCCCTCGAAATAGCCGCCGCCCATCATGACGATTTCCTGGATGCGCCCGATGATGCGCGGTTCCTTGACCATGGCCATGGCGACGTTGGTCAGCGGCCCGAGGGTCGCAAGCGTCACCGTGCCCGCCTCATGCGCCATCAGCGTATCGATGATGAAGTCGACGCCGTGCTGATCCTCGATCTGCAGCTTGGGCAGCGGCAGATCGGGGCCATCGAGGCCAGTTTCGCCGTGCACGTGCTCAGCGGTAACGAGGGTGCGGCGCATCGGCCGTTCGCAGCCGGCATAGACGGCGATGTCCTTGCGGCCGGCGAGCTCCACCACCTTCAGCGCGTTGCGGGCGTTCTGCGCGAGGCTGACGTTGCCGGCCACGGCGACGATGCCCAGGATGTCGAAATCGGCCGGGGAGGCGAGTGCCATGAGGATGGCGACGGCGTCGTCCTGGCCCGGGTCGGTGTCGATAATGATCTTGCGTGCCATGGGTTTAGCGCGAGCCCCTGAGAAACTGATTCCGGCGGCATGTTAGTTGGCCGAAGGACGCCCGTCGACGGGCGGAACGTCCCGGTTGCCGGTGCGTTTAGGCTGCTCGACAGAGGGACACATCTTTGCGCAAACCAGCAGCGTCACGGCCCCGCCAGGGGCTGATCAAGGACATCCAGCGGACCAATTTCGAGCGGGTGCTCGGTAATGCCGCGCAGTTCGCCATCGTCACCATGGGGGTGATCATCGCGTTCGTTGCGGTGCGCGAGGCGCAGGTGGTGCTGGCGCCGCTCTTTCTCGCCATCACGGTGGGGCTGATGTTCGGGCCGGTGGCCGACATGCTGGAGCAGCGCGGCGTGCCCGAGGCCCTGTCGGCCGGCGTGGTGGTGCTGCTGTTCCTCGTCATCATCATCGTTGGGGGCTCGCTGTTCTACGGGCCATTGAGCGAGTGGGCCGAGCGCATCCCGGTGGTGTGGGATCGCATCCAGTCCGAACTCGCCAACTGGCAGGAACCGATCGCCGCGATCGGGGCGCTGCAGGAGCAGGTCAAGGGCGTGCTCGGCGGCGGGGCGACCATGGAGGTGCGGGTCGAGGATGGCAGCACCGTCACCGGCATCGCCATGCTGGCGCCGGCGATCCTGGCGCAGATCGGCGTGTTCCTCGTGTCGCTCTACTTCTTCCTCGCCACCCGCGACAGCATCCGCATCGCCACGCTGTCGCTGTGCGTCAGCCGGCGGATGCGCTGGCGCACCGCGCACGTGTTCCGCGACGTGGAGCAGAAAGTGTCGAGATACCTGCTCACCATTTCCACGGTGAATCTCGGGGTCGGGGCCGTGGTGACGTTGATGACCTGGGCGGTGGGCCTGCCGTCGCCGCTGTTGTGGGGCGCCATGGCGGCAGTCCTCAACTATATCCCGTTCATCGGGCAGGCATTCATGGCGCTGGTGCTGTTCCTCGTCGGGCTCGGCACCACCGGCGAGCTGGTCGGCGGGCTCTTGCCGATGGCCCTCTATTTCGGCATCAACTTCATCGAGGGCAATTTCGTCACCCCGAACCTCTTGGGCCGGACGATGACCATCAACCCGTTCATGATCTTTCTGTCGCTGACCTTCTGGATCTGGGCCTGGGGTCCGGTCGGCGGCCTGATCGCGGTGCCATCGCTGCTGGTGCTCTATTCGATCGTTACCCACATCTTGCCCACCCGCACGGTCGCGCCGCGGAAGCTGCGGCGGCTGGTGGCGCAGCAGGCGATGCGCGACACGGAGGAGGCCGAGCCCAAGGTGGCGCCACCCGAGCCGGCGCCGGAGCCGAAAGCCAAGCGGCCGCGCGTGGCCAAGCCGGTGTCGGCGGCATAGGTTGAGCGCTTTGCCACCCCCACCCAGCTTCGCTAAGGCTTCGCCTAGCTGCGCTACCCTCCCCACAAGGGGGAGGCAGACGATAGAGCCGAAGCCTGCAGTCAGGTCTCCCTCCCCACTGTGGGGAGGGATCAAGGTGGGGTGCCCCGTGCGCTGAACTCCCGCCTCGCGCATCCTACTCCCCATAAAGCCAGCCTTGACGCTCCCTGGCTGAGGCCTCACGCTTGAGGCTTCCCGATTTGCAAGAGGTGAGCGATGGCCGGCGAAGTGGTGGCGCATGCGGCAGAGGTGGCTTCGCATGGCGGGGTCGACCTGATGCAGGTGGTGGCGCTGCTCGGAGCCGGGGTCATTGCGGTGCCGCTGTTCCGGCGCCTGGGGCTGGGCTCGGTGCTCGGCTATCTCGCCGCCGGGCTGGTGATCGGGCCATTCGGTTTCGGGCTGGTCGGCGATCCGCAGGCGGTGCTGCATGCGGCGGAACTTGGCGTGGTGCTGTTCCTGTTCATCGTCGGGCTCGAAATGGAGCCGGCCAAGCTCTGGGGGCTTCGCAAGGAGATTTTCGGGCTCGGCATCCTGCAGGTCGGCCTCTGTGGTGTGCTGCTGACGGTGGCGGGGATTTTCGTCCTCGGCTTGACGCCGCAGGTGGCGTTCGTCGCCGGCCTCGGATTCGTGCTGACCTCGACGGCAATCGTAATGCAGATCCTTTCCGAGCGCGGCGAACTGCAGACGCCGGCCGGACAGAAGATCGTCTCGGTGCTGCTGCTCGAAGATCTCGCCATCGTCCCCTTGCTGGCGGTGGTGGCGTTCCTGTCGCCGGGCGTCGATACCGACGTGAGCATGACACAGCGCTGGATCAGCGTGGGTGTCGCCGCGGCTTCGATCGTGGCGGTGATCTTCGCCGGCCGCTGGGTGCTGAACCCGGTGTTCAAGATCCTCGCCGAATCCAAGGCGCGCGAGGTGATGACGGCGGCAGCGCTGCTGGTGGTGCTGGGCGCGGCGCTGATCATGGAAGCGGGCGGGCTGTCGATGGCGATGGGAGCTTTCCTCGCCGGGGTGCTGCTGTCGACCTCGACCTTCCGGCATCAACTCGAAGCCGATGTGGAGCCGTTCCGCGGGCTGTTGCTGGGGCTGTTCTTCCTTGCGGTCGGCATGTCGCTCGATCTCGCGGTGGTGGCGGCCAACTGGCAGTTCATCGCGCTGGCGGTGGTGATCTACATGGTGCTGAAGGGCGGCGCCATCTATGGCCTCGCCCGGGCGCTGGGCACTGGCAACGCGCTGGCGCTGGAGCGCGCCGTGCTGATGGCGCAGGGCGGCGAATTCGCCTTCGTGCTGTTCACCACCGCGACGGCCGGTGGGCTCTTGAGCGGGGAGCTCAACGCCATGTTCACCGCCACGGTGATCATCTCGATGGTGCTGACACCGTTCTCGACCATGCTGCTGAAGCTGGTGCCCAAGCCCGTGCAATCGCTCGAGGGTGTCGAAAAACCCGACGGGCTGACCGGCAATGTGCTGCTGATCGGCTTCGGCCGCTTCGGGCAGATCGCCAGCCAGCCGCTGATCGCCAAGGGCCAGCATTCGATCTCGATCATCGACAACGATGTCGAAATGATCGAGGTCGCGCAGACCTTCGGCTTCAAGATCTATTATGGCGACGGCACGCGGCTCGACATCCTCCATGCCGCCGGGGCAGGGACGGCGGACCTGATCCTCATCTGCGTCGACAAGAAGGATTCGGCGGTCCGCATCACCGAGCTGGTGAAATCGGAATTCCCGCTCGCCAAGGTGATGGCGCGGGCCTTCGACCGCGGCCATGCGCTGGAACTGGTCAAGGCCGGAGCGGATTACCAGTTGCGCGAAGTGTTCGAGAGCGCGCTGGAGTTCGGCGCCGAAACGCTGCGCCAACTCGATGTCGACATGGTCGAGGTGGGAGAAATCATCGAAGGGGTGAGAGAACGCGACCGCCAGCGCTTCGCCGCCCAGATGGTTGGCGGCCTGATGGCGGGCCGGGACCTGCTGCGCTCGAATGCCGAAGACCAGGCCCGCGAAAGCGGCACCGTGGCCGGCCCATCGACCCCGATCATCGCGCCCGAGGAAGAGGCGAAGGCTTAGGCGTTCGTCACACTCGGAGATCTGGCGCACCCGCCAGCCCTGCGATTGCCCTCCGACCACGCAATAATCGTCTACGCTTTAGGCATCGTGCCTTAGAACCGTTCTCAACGGGGCTTCACAGAGCACCAATTCCATGCAAGCGTGTTGCTCTAGAGGGGAATACATCGCCATGATGCTGGATTGCGACAATGCCGCAAAAGCCCCTCGTATTGGATGCCCCGGTCCCGGAACGGCGCGCGCTCACCACTGAAGCGCTCCAGTCGGAGATTCTTGAAAAACTCACCTATTCGGTCGGCAAGGACCCGATCGTCGCGCGGCCGCATGACTGGCTGAAGGCGACGATCCTGACGGTGCGCGACCGGATCATCGACCAGTGGATGGAGTCGAGCCGCGAGACGTGGCGGACCTCCAACAAGCGGGTCTACTACCTCAGCCTCGAGTTCCTCATCGGCCGCCTGATGCGCGACGCGATGAGCAATATCGGGGTGATGGAGCCGGTCCGCGCCGCGCTCAAGAACTTCAATGTCGACCTGGGCGACCTGATCAACCTCGAGCCGGACGCGGCGCTCGGCAATGGCGGCCTCGGCCGGCTTGCCGCCTGCTTCATGGAGTCGATGGCGACGGTCAACATCCCTGCTTACGGCTACGGCATCCGTTACGTGCACGGGCTGTTCCGGCAGGAAATGAGCGAGGGCTGGCAGGTCGAGCTGCCCGAGGATTGGCTGGCGCACGGCAACCCGTGGGAATTCGAGCGGCGCGAGTCGAGCTACGAGATCGGCTTCGGCGGCCATGTCGAGCCGGTGCAGGAGCCGGATGGCTCGACCCGGCTCGAGTGGCGTCCGGCCGAGCATCTGCTCGCGGTGGCCTTCGATACGCCGATCGTCGGATGGCGCGGCAAGCGGGTGAATACGCTGCGGCTCTGGTCAGCCCAGCCGATCGATCCGATCCTGCTCGACAAGTTCAATGCCGGCGACCATATCGGGGCGCTCGAGGAGAGCTCACGCGCTGCGGCGGTCACCCGGGTGCTCTATCCGGCCGACTCCACGCCCTCGGGGCAGGAGCTGCGACTGCGCCAGGAGTTCTTCTTCTCCTCGGCTTCGCTGCAGGACATCGTGCGCCGCCATATGCAGGCCTATGGCGATCTCGGCTCGCTCTCGGACAAGGTGGCGATCCAGCTCAACGACACGCATCCGGCGATCTCGATTGCCGAGCTGATGCGCATCCTGATCGATATCCACGGCATGGCCTGGGCGCCGGCCTGGAAGCTGACCAAGGCGACGTTCGGCTACACCAATCACACGCTGCTGCCCGAAGCGCTGGAGACCTGGCCGGTCGGGCTGTTGGAGCGGATGCTGCCGCGCCAGATGCAGATCATTTACGCCATCAATGCCGAGGTGCTGAGCGAGGCGCGCAAGATGGGCGGCTTCACCGACAACCAGATCGCCAACCTGTCGCTGATCGACGAGCATGGCAGCCGCCGGGTGCGCATGGGGCAACTGGCCTTTGTCGGCTCGCACTCGATCAACGGTGTTTCGGCGCTGCACTCGGAGCTGTTGAAGAAGACGCTGTTTGCCGATCTCGACCGGCTCTATCCGGACCGGATCAACAACAAGACCAACGGGGTGACGCCGCGGCGCTGGCTGCTGCAGTGCAACCCGGGGCTGACGCGGCTGATCAGCGATCGGATAGGGCCGGAGTTCCAGGACGATTTTTCGCTCCTGAGCAAGCTCGACAAGCATGCCGACGATCCGACCTTCCAGGAGCAGTTCAAGGCGATCAAGCGCGCCAACAAGGTGGCGCTGGCCCAGGTGATCAAGGACCGGCTGGGGATCGCGGTGTCGCCCGACGCCATGTTCGACGTGCAGGTCAAGCGTATCCACGAGTACAAGCGGCAGCTGCTCAACGTCATCGAGGCGGTGGCGCATTATTCGATGATCCGATCGCACCCGGAAAGGGATTGGGTGCCCAGGGTCAAGGTGTTCGCCGGCAAGGCGGCGCCGGGCTACTGGAACGCCAAGCTGATCATCAAGCTGATCAACGACGTCGCCAAGGTGATCAACAACGATCCGGCGGTGCGTGGTCTGCTCAAGGTGGTGTTCCTGCCCAACTACAATGTGAGCCTCGCCGAGACGATCATCCCGGCCGCGGACCTCAGCGAACAGATCTCGACGGCCGGCATGGAAGCGTCGGGCACCGGCAACATGAAGTTCATGGCCAATGGCGCCATTACCGTCGGTACGCTCGACGGCGCCAATGTCGAAATGCTGGAGCAGGTGGGGCCGGAGAACATGGTGATCTTCGGGCTTACCGCCGACAAGGTGGCTGAAAAGCGCAACCGCAGTGAAGTGCCGCGTAGCGCCATCGATGCGTCGCCGGCACTGCGCGAGGCGCTGGAGGCGATTTCGTCAGGGGTGTTCTCGCCCGATGACCCGAACCGCTATCGCGACCTGATCGGCGGTCTATACGACCACGACTGGTTCATGGTGGCGCGCGATTTCGACGCCTACGCGGCAGCGCAGCGGGACATCGATGAGCTCTGGAACAAGCCTCGCAAATGGTATTCGATGGCTATCCGGAACACTGCTCATGTCAGCTGGTTCTCCTCGGATCGTACGATTTCGCAGTACGCCAAGGAAATCTGGGGTGTGCCGGTTGTCGGGGGGTAGTAGAGTTTGACCAAGTCCAAGTGGCAGGCAGCTGACAGCGACATCAAGGCGATCGTCGCGGGCCGCCATTCCGATCCGTTCGGCATACTGGGCCTGCATGAGGTCGATGGGGCCTGGGTAGCGCGCACCTTCATTCCGCATGCGGAGTCGGTGTCGGCGCGCAGCATGGACAACCGCATCCTGGGGGAGCTCGAGCCGCGCGGCGACGGCTTCTTCGAGGGTATCGTCAAGCTGACCAAGCTTCAGCCCGTGAACTATCACGCCCGCAATGACGGCGGCGAATGGAACGTTCTGGACCCCTATAGCTTCGGGCCGGTGCTCGGGCCGATGGACGATTACTATATCGGCGAGGGCTCGCACCTGAGGCTGTTCGACAAGCTCGGCGCCCATGCAATGGAGTTCGAGGGCGTCAACGGCACGCATTTTGCCGTCTGGGCGCCGAACGCCAAGCGGGTCAGCGTGGTCGGGCCGTTCAACGAGTGGGATGGCCGGCGCCACCCGATGCGGGTGCGGATCAATACCGGCGTGTGGGAAGTGTTCGTGCCCAATGTCGGGCCGGGCGAGGTCTACAAGTACGAGATCGTCGGGCCGGACGGGAAGCTGAGGCCGCTGAAGGCCGATCCTTTCGCGCGGCAATCGGAGCTCAGGCCGAAGACCGCCTCGGTGGTCGCCGACCCCAAGCCGTTCGAGTGGGCCGACGCCAAGTACATGAAGGAACGCGCCAAGATCGACTGGCGGCGGAAGCCGGTGTCGATCTACGAGGTGCACCTCGGCTCGTGGCGGCGGCGCGCCGATGGCTCGTTCATGAGCTACGAGCAGTTGGCCGAGCAACTGATCCCCTATGCCGCCGATAGCGGCTTTACCCATATCGAGCTGTTGCCGATCACCGAGCATCCGTTCGATCCGAGCTGGGGCTACCAGCCGACCGGGCTCTATGCCCCGACGGCGCGCTTTGGCGATCCCGCGGGCTTTGCGCATTTCGTCGACATGGCGCATGGCGCCGGGTTGGGCGTTATCCTCGACTGGGTGCCGGCGCATTTCCCCACCGACGAACACGGGCTCGCCCGCTTCGACGGCACGGCGCTCTACGAGCATCTCGATCCGCGCAAGGGCTACCACCCGGACTGGAACACCGCGATCTACAATTTCGGGCGCAAGGAAGTGGTGAGCTTCCTCGTCAACAACGCGCTCTACTGGCTCGAGGCGTTCCACCTCGACGGGCTGCGCGTCGATGCCGTGGCGTCGATGCTCTATCTCGATTACTCGCGCCAGCCAGGGCAGTGGATCCCCAACCAGTTCGGCGGCAACCACAATCTCGAAGCGGTCGATTTCCTCAAGCGGGTGAACATCGAAGCCTACAAGCAGCATCCGGGCGTGATGATGATCGCCGAGGAATCGACCTCGTGGAGCGGCGTCAGCGCGCCGGCGGACAAGGGCGGGCTGGGCTTCGGGTTCAAGTGGAACATGGGGTTCATGAACGACTCCCTGCGCTACATGAGCCGCAATCCGGTGCACCGGAAGTATCACCACAACGATATGACCTTCGCGGCGCTCTACGGTTACGCCGAAAACTTCATCCTGCCGCTGAGCCATGACGAGGTGGTGCATGGCAAGGGCTCGCTGCTTTCGAAGATGGGCGGCGACGACTGGGGCCAGTTCGCGGGGCTGCGTGCCTATTATGGCTTCATGTGGGGCTGGCCGGGCAAGAAGCTGCTGTTCATGGGCCAGGAGTTCGCGCAGCGCGACGAATGGAACGAAGCCAAGGGGCTCGACTGGTGGCTGCTCGATGCGCCCTCGCATGAGGGCATCCGGCGCCTCGTCACCGACCTCAACGCGCTCTACCGGGAACTGCCTGCGCTCTATGCGCGCGACAACGAGCCGGAGGGTTTCGAGTGGCTGATCGGGAACGACCAGAACAACTCGGTGTTTGCCTGGGCCCGCAAGGCGCCGGGAGAGCATCCGGTCGTGGTGATCTCCAACATGACGCCGGCGCCGCGCGAGAACTATCGCGTGCCGATGCCGCTCGCCGGTCGTTGGGTGGAACGCCTCAATACGGACGCCGGCTGGTACGGTGGAACCAATAAGGGAAACCAGGGCCGGGTGTTGGCCAAGGCGAGTGAGATTGAGGGACTCGGACCCTATGCCGACCTCTATCTGCCGCCGATGTCGACGCTCTACCTGAAATATGACCCTGCCTAGCAGGGGTGACTGGATACGATCCCGAGAGAACGGGACGTAGTAGTGCTTTGTGAGTGCCGCGTGATCTCAACTCAGGGTCACGCCACCTGGGGAGGGAAGCATGGCAGACTACCGGACACCATCGCCGCTGGCGCGTGAGGCGATGGCGTATGTGCTGGCGGGGGGACGAGGGACCCGCCTGTTCGAGTTGACCGACCGGCGCGCCAAGCCGGCCGTGTATTTCGGCGGCAAGTCCCGCATCATCGATTTCGCGCTCAGTAACGCGCTGAATTCCGGCATCCGACGCATCTCGGTGGCGACGCAGTATCAGGCGCACTCCCTGATCCGGCACCTGCAGCGCGGCTGGAACTTCCTCCGCACCGAGCGAAACGAGAGTTTCGACGTGCTGCCGGCATCGCAGCGCGTCTCGGAGACACAGTGGTACGAAGGCACTGCCGATGCCGTGTACCAGAACATGGACATCATCGAGGATTACGGCCCGCGCTACATCGTGCTGCTCGCCGGCGACCATATCTACAAGATGGACTATGAAATCATGCTCCGCCAGCATGTCGACACCGGGGCCGATGTCACCATCGGCTGCCTCGAAGTGCCGCGCATGGAGGCGACCGGATTCGGCGTGATGGCGGTGGACGGGCGCGACCGGATCGTCGATTTCGTCGAAAAGCCGAAGGATCCGCCGGGTATCCCCGACAAGCCGGATTACGCGCTGGCCTCGATGGGCATCTACGTGTTCGAGACGCGCTTCCTCATGGAGCAACTGCGCCGCGACGCTGCCACCGAGGGATCATCGCGCGACTTCGGCAAGGACATCATCCCCTACATCGTCAAGAACGGCTCGGCCTGGGCGCATCGCTTCCCGCGCTCCTGTGTCCGTTCGGCCAACGAGGATGTCGCCTACTGGCGCGACGTTGGGACGGTGGACGCCTACTGGAAGGCCAATATCGACCTCTGCGACGTGACCCCGCAGCTCGATCTGTATGATCGCGACTGGCCGATCTGGACCTTTGCCGAGATCACCCCGCCGGCCAAGTTCGTGCACGATTTCGACGGCCGTCGCGGCTCGGCGGTGAATTCGCTGGTCTCGGGCGATTGCATCATTTCGGGCGGCGCGCTGGATCGGACGCTGCTGTCGACCGGCAGCCGGGTGCATTCCTACTCCGAACTGCACGAAGCGGTGGTGCTGCCTTACTGCACCATCGGACGCGGAGCGCGCCTCAAGAAGGTGGTGGTGGATCGCGGCGTGCATGTGCCCGAGGGCCTGGTAGTCGGGGAGGACCCGGCGTTCGACGCGCAATGGTTCCGCCGCACCGCCGATGGGGTGACGCTGATCACCCAGCCGATGATCGACAAATATGTCGCTAGCAAGTAACCGGCGAGCAAGTAACTGGCGGAGCAGATGATCGAAGTCCTGTCCGTCGCCTCGGAGGCCTACCCGTTGATCAAGACGGGTGGCCTGGCGGATGTCGTTGGCGCGCTGCCGGCGGCATTGGCGCCGCATGGCGTCTCGATGCGCGTGCTGCTGCCGGGCTATCCGAAGGTGATGGCAGGGCTGGCGGACGGACGGCAGGTGCTGTGGTTCGAGGATTTCTTCGGCGGCACAGCGCGGCTGGTGGCGGGGCGAGCCAATGGGCTCGACGTCATCGCCATTGATGCGCCGCACCTCTACGACCGCCCCGGCAACCCCTATGTCGGGCCGGACGGCAAGGACTGGCCGGACAACTGGCAGCGCTTTGCGGCGCTGAGCTTTGCCGCCTACGAACTGTCGCGCGGCGCCATCGAGGGCTACAAACCGGATATCCTCCATTGCCACGACTGGCAGTCCGGGCTGGCGCCGGCCTATGTGGCGTTCAACGCGCCGACCCGGGTGAAGACGGTGATGACCGTCCACAACATCGCCTTCCAGGGGGTGTTCGGCTGGGACGTGTTCAATGGCTTGCGGCTCGACTACCAGGCGGCGAATACCGGGGCGATCGAGTATTTCGGCAATATCGGCTACCTAAAGGCCGGGCTGCAGGTGGCCGATGCGGTGACCACGGTGAGCCCGACCTACGCGCACGAGATGCGCACCGCCGCCTATGGCATGGGCCTCGAAGGGCTGTTGCAGAGCCGGGCCGACACAGTCAGCGGCATCCTCAACGGCATCGATGCCAACGAATGGAACCCCGGCACCGACGCGGCGCTGGCGCAGGTCTACACCCCGTCAAACATCTTCGAACGGGCGGCCAACAAGCGGGCGCTGGAACAGCGGTTCGGGCTCGATGCGGGCGATGGCCCGATCTTCTCGGTGGTCAGCCGGCTCACCTGGCAGAAGGGGCTCGACATGCTGCCGGCCCAGATCGACAGCCTCGTGGCGCATGGCGGCCGGTTGATCGTGCTCGGCTCGGGCGATGCGGAAATCGAGAACGGCTTTGCCGGTGCGGCGCTCCGGCACCCCGGCAAGGTCGGGGTGGTGATCGGTTACGACGAAAGGCTCAGCCACCTGATCCAGGGCGGCGCCGATGCGATCCTGATACCGTCGCGGTTCGAACCCTGCGGGCTCACCCAGCTCTATGGCCTGCGCTATGGCTGTATTCCGGTGGTGAGTCGGGTGGGCGGGCTCGCCGACACGGTGATCGATGCCAACGAGGCAGCGGTTGAGGCGGGGGTGGCGACCGGGGTAGTATTCTCGCCGGCCACCGAGGAGGCGCTTGGCGAAGCCATCCGCCGAACCGTCGCGCTCTACGCGCGCCCGAAGGTGTGGCACAAGATGCAGCGCCGGGGGATGAAGTCGGACGTCTCCTGGGAACTCAGCGCCGAAAAATATGCCGACCTCTACGCGTCACTCCTGGGGCACAAACTCGATGACGATTCTGACGATTGAGACCAAGCCGTTTGCGGACCAGAAGCCCGGCACCTCCGGGCTCCGCAAGCGTGTAACCGTCTTCAGCCAGCCCAACTATGTGGAGAACTTCGTGCAGTCGATCTTCGACTGCCTCGAGGGTATCAAGGGGAAGACTTTGGTGCTGGGCGGTGATGGCCGCTTCTACAACGATGTCGCCATCCAGAAGATCATCAAGATCGCCTCGGCCAACGGCTTCGGCGCGGTGCTGGTGGGGCAGGGCGGGATCCTCTCGACGCCGGCGGCGAGCCACGTCATCCGCCACCACAAGGCGTTTGGCGGACTGATCCTCTCGGCCAGCCACAATCCGGGCGGGCCGGAAGGCGATTTCGGCATCAAGTACAACGTCTCGAACGGTGGGCCGGCGCCGGAAAAGATCACCGACGCAGTGTTCGCGCGCTCAAAGGAAATCGATCGCTACCTGATCGTCGATGCCCCCGATGTGGATCTCTCTCGCATCGGCACGCAGCATTCGGCCGGCATGGTGGTCGAGGTGATCGATCCGGTCGCCGATTACGCGGCGCTGATGGAGACGCTGTTCGATTTCGACAAGATCCGCGCCATGTTCGCCGCGGGTTTCACCATGCGGTTCGACGCCATGCATGCGGTGACCGGGCCCTACGCCCACAAGATCCTCGAAGGCGTTCTCGGGGCGCCGCAGGGCACGGTGGTTAACGGTACGCCATTGCCGGATTTCGGCGGTGGTCATCCCGACCCGAACCTCGTCTATGCCAAAGACCTCTACGACCTGATGATGAGCGACAAGGCGCCGGATTTCGGCGCCGCATCGGATGGCGATGGCGACCGCAACCTGATTATCGGGCGCAACCGCTTCGTCACGCCGTCGGATTCGCTCGCTATCCTTGCCGCCAACGCGCCGCATGCGCCGGGCTATGCCGCCGGCATCGCCGGCATTGCCCGTTCCATGCCGACCAGCGCTGCGGCGGATCGGGTGGCCGAGAAACTCGGCATCGAAATGCACGAGACGCCGACCGGCTGGAAGTTCTTCGGCAACCTGCTCGATGCCGGCAGGGTCACCATCTGCGGCGAGGAATCGGCCGGCACCGGCTCCAACCACGTGCGTGAGAAAGATGGGCTGTGGGCGGTGCTGCTGTGGCTCAACGTGCTGGCGGCGCGCCGGCAGAGCGTCGATATGATCGTGCAGGACCATTGGGCCACCTATGGCCGCAACTATTACACCCGGCACGACTACGAAGAGGTCGAGGCCGGACCGGCCAATGCGCTGATGGATGACCTGCGCGCCAAGCTGCCGAGCCTCGTCGGCCAGTCGCTCGAAGGGCGCCCGGTGACCTATGCCGACGACTTCACCTATCACGACCCGGTGGATGGCTCGACCAGCGGCAAGCAGGGCGTGCGGATCGGCTTTGCCGATGGCAGCCGGATCGTCGTGCGGCTCAGTGGAACCGGGACGGTCGGCGCCACGTTGCGCTTGTACCTCGAACGGTATGAGCCCCCGCATGGACAGCACGATCTCGATACCCAGTCGGCACTTTCGCCCCTCATTTCCATCGCCGACAGCGTTGCTGGCATCAAGGCCCGCACCGGCCGCGACGCGCCCAGCGTTGTCACTTGAAGGCCCGGTAGCCGTGAAACCAGTCTTGGTGCCGGGCGCTGGCAGTCCGGAAAAGCTTGGCGCGACCATCACCGCCGAGGGTGTGAACTTCGCCGTCTATTCGGAGACGGCGACGGCGATATGGGTCTCGCTCTATGACGAACTCGACAACGAGATCGGCCGCTACGAACTCGACGGTCATGACGATCACATTCGCCACGGCATGATCGCCGGAATCGGGGCAGGGGCCAGATACGGGTTCCGCGCCGACGGACGTTATGACCCGGATCAGGGCTATTTCTTCGACCCAAACAAGCTGCTGGTGGACCCCTATGCCAAGCGGCTCGACCGGCCCTACGTTCGCTCGCCGCGCTTGCGGCTGCACCGCGACGAGGCCGTAGACACCGCGCCACTAATTCCCAAGGCGATCGTCCTGGGCGCGGTCAACAAGGCGGTGGCGCCACGGCGCAAGGCACCGGGGCTGTTCTATGAGCTCAACGTGCGCGGCTACACCATGCGCCACCCTTCGGTGCAGGGCCCGCTGCGCGGCACGCTTGCCGGCCTCACCACCAAGCGGGTCGTGGATCACCTGCGCTATCTCGGGGTCGACACGGTCGAACTGATGCCGATCGCGGCGTTCATCGACGATGGACACCTGCCGGCGATGGGGCTCACCAACGCGTGGGGGTACAACCCGGTCAGCTATTTCGCGGTCGACCCGCGGCTGGCGCCGCGCGGGCCGCAGGAACTGCGCAACATGACCGATGTCTACCGCAAGGCCGGCATCTCGGTGATCCTCGACGTGGTCTACAACCATACCGGCGAGGGCGACGCCAACGGTCCGATGCTGAGCCTGATGGGGCTCGACGCCATGACCTACTACCGGTTCGTCGAAGTCGACGGCAAGCAGCACCTGGTCAACGATGCCGGCACCGGCAATACGCTGCGCGCCGACCATCCGGCGACCCAGCGGCTGGTGATCGAAAGTCTGCGCTACTGGGTGGAGGAGATGGGCGTCTCGGGCTTCCGCTTCGATCTCGCCCCCATCCTCGGGCGCGAGCCGGGGTTCAATCCGAACGCCAAGATGCTGCAACTGATCAAGTCCGATCCGGTTCTGGGCAAGTCGATCCTCGTCGCCGAACCGTGGGACCCGGGTCCGGGCGGCTACCAACTCGGGCAGTTCGGCAAGGAGTTCCGTGAGTGGAACGACACCTATCGCGATGACGTTCGCTCGTTCTGGCGGGGCGACCAAGGCAAGATCGGGGCGTTGGCCGGCAAGGTTGCCGGTTCCGCCGAGATCTTCGATTTCGCCGGCCGGAAGCCCAGCGCCGGCGTCAACATGCTGGCGGTGCATGATGGTTTCACGCTGGCCGATCTCGTCTCCTACCTCGACAAGCACAACGAGGCGAATGGCGAGGGCAACCGCGACGGGCACAACAACAACCACTCGTGGAACTGCGGCGTCGAAGGGCCGACCGACGACGAGAAGGTCAACGCAGCCCGCCGCCGCGATGTGCGGGCACTGCTGGCGACGCTGTTCCTCAGCCGCGGCCTGCCGCTGCTCCAGCAAGGCGACGAGTTCGGCCGCACCCAGCGCGGCAACAACAATGCTTATGCGCAGGATAACGAGATCACCTGGGTGGACTGGGAGAGCGCCGACGGCGCGCTGGTGGATTTCGTCTCGGCGCTGAGCGAATTCCGCCGCATGCATCCGGCACTGACCCATGATCATTTCCTCAGCGGGCAAACCAAAAACGGCGTCCGCGATGTGGCCTGGCTGCATCCCGACGGTCGCGAAATGAACGATGGCGACTGGAACGATGCCAGCGCCTCGGTGTTGGGCATGCGGTTGCAGACGGCGGAGGAGGACCTGATCGTCTGGTTCAATCGCCGTATCGATCCGGTGCTGGCACGCCTGCCCGATGGCTATTGGACCGTCGGCCTCGTCTCCGACGACCAGGCGGTGCTGCCGGTCGCCGACCGGGCGGCAACGCTGCCGCCGCGTTCGGTAGTGGTGCTGCTGAAGGGGCAGATCCCGCCATCGAAACCCGAAGTGCCGCAGCCGCCGCAGGAGATCCCGGTGCAGCCGGATATCCCGCAACCGCCGCCGCAACCCGACAATGTGCCGGGGGTGCCGCCGGAGGAGTTGCCGGGTGACGAGCCGCCTGAGGAGACGCCGAAGGAATAGGGACTACGGTTGGGCTATCCAAACGCCTAGGCGCCAAGGTGCGATGGTGCCCAACCACCGGCTGTCATCCCTGCGAAAGCAGGGACCCATTTCACCTCCCGCGCCAGCTGCGAGTTGGGTCCCTGCTTTCGCAGGGATGACACCGAGTTTGGGCGCTAGCGGTGGCGAGGGCGCCAGTTGCGTGCCCAGAGTGGGTGACGTCCGACTTCCGTCGGGATGACGGCCGTCTGTCTCAGTCAGATCGCCGTAAACCCCATCCGCGTATACAGCCGCCGCCCGGCACTGTTGTCCGTCACCACCTTCAGTTGTACTTCGTTCGCCCCGCGCCCCCGCAGCGCGAGCATTGCCGTCGCCAACAGCGCGGCACCCAGCCCGTGCCCCTGCCATTCCGGCGCCACCACCAGGTCCTTGATGAAACTCGAGGTCCAGCACAGGCAGAAGCCCACCGCATCGTCCCCCGCCTTGGCGACGAAGCAGAGGTCCGGATCGAACTCGCTGTCGGCGCGCAGTGCTTCCCACCAGTCGAGCCAATCCGGTGCGACGCTGCCGAAGCCGTTGCCGTAGGCGCGCTGCAGCAGCGCGTGGATGGCTTTGACGTCGGCAACCTCGAAGGCGACGAGGCGAAGGCCGTCGGGCCAGGCGGCAGCAGCGATCGGGCTAGTGAGATCGCGTCGCAGGGCGATGAAATCCGGGGTCGCCGGGCCTACCAAACGAAACTCCATCAGCGTGCCCGCGCTTGTCCTCACGGCGGATGCAGGCCAAGTTTAGCGCCCGACCATCAACGAGTCCGCCATGCTGATAGCCCAACTGAGCGATATTCACCTCGATGACGAGAGCTCGTTCGAACGGCTCGAGCGAGTGCTGCACTGGGTCACGGAACTGAAGCCGGACGCAGTGGCGGTCAGCGGCGATCTCGCCAACCATTCGCACCGTTCGCACTATGCCCAGTTGCGGCAACGTCTGATGGCGCTGGGGGCGCCGCTGCTGGTGGTGCCCGGCAATGTCGACAGCCGTGAGCCGATGCGCGAAGTGTTCGGTGGGCCGGCGGAAGGTCCGCTCAACAGCGTGGTGGAGGCCGGCGGCATCAGGCTGATCGGGCTCGATGTGATCGTTCCCGGCGCGACGCATGGCGACGCGACGCCGGTGCTGGGTTGGCTCGAGGCGGAGCTCAACTCGGGCGGTGGGCCGGCGCTGATCTTCCTGCACCAGCACCCGTTCGATTGCGGCATGGATCAGTACGAGACCATCGACTGTCGCAACAAGCAAGGCCTTGCGGCGGTGATCGAGGCGGCGGCTGACAGGGTGCTCGGCATCAGCTGCGGCCATCTGCACCGGCCGATGTTCAGCCGCTTCGCTGGCGTACCGGCGACACTCGCGCCGGCGATTGCGAGGATGGGTGGGCTCGCTGCCGATGGGCGGAAGATGCCGGCCACCGATCCGCCGGGCCTCCTGGTGCATCACCTCAAGGGCGATAGCCTCGTAACGCACGTGATCTCGGTGGGCGGGTAGGGCGCTTCGTGCTGAATTGTGACGTACTGCCCCTCACCCTGACCCTCTCCCCAGAGGGGAGAGGGGGACGCGCTTTGCACCGGCAGTGCCACATCGCCCCCTCTCCCCTCTGGGGAGAGGGTCGGGGTGAGGGGCAGTCCGAGCGGTACCCCGAAAAGCCTTGCTACTCCGCCGCCTGCGCCGGCACGAGCCCGCCCTGCTGTTCGATGAAGCCGATAACCTGGTCCAGGTTTTCGCGGCGCAGCAGGTCGGCGAAAACGTAAGGGCGGCCTTCGCGGACGCGCTGCGTATCGGCTTCCATCACCTCGAGGCTGGCATTCACGTATGGCGCGATGTCGGTATGGGTGACGATCAGCAGGTCCGAGCGGGTGATGGCCGGGCCGCCCTTGCGCGGGATCTTTTCGCCCTGCGCCACCGAGATGACGTAGAGCGTGATGTCGGCCAGATCGGGCGAGAAGGTGGCGGCGAGATTGTCGCCGCCGGACTCGATCAGGATGATGTCGAGGTCGGGGAACTTGCGGTTGAGGTCGGCGATGGCCGCGAGGTTGAGCGAGGCATCCTCGCGGATGGCGGTGTGCGGGCAGCCGCCGGTTTCGACGCCGACGATACGATCTTCGGAGATCGCCTGCACCCGGTTGAGGATCAGCGCATCTTCCTTGGTGTAGATGTCGTTGGTGACCACCGCCATCGAGTAGCGATCACGCATCGCTTTCAGCAGCATTTCGCAGAGCGTCGTCTTGCCGGAGCCGACGGGACCGCCGATGCCGACGCGGAGGGGGCCGTTGAGCGATTTCATATGAGCCTCATGATGACGAGGAGAAGGTAGCCGACGCCAAGCGCCAGGCACAGCGGCGAGTAGTTCTTGCGGTCGAGCGTGGCGAACGGCTCGACCGAAAAGCGGGCGCGCCAGCCTTCGGTATAGCCGATGGCGCCGCGGCCGAGGAATACGGCGGCAAGCCCAACGCCGACCAGCGTCAGCCACCAGCCGCCGGCGCTGTGATCGGCCAGCGACAGCGCGAGGATGCCAGCCGCCAGCACCAGCAGCGAGATGATGAACGCGGCGAGCTTCGGCACCCGGGTAACGCCGGGCTTGCCCACCACGGTGCGGGCCAGCAGCTCGGGATCGCGGATCGGCCAGCGACTGCCGATCGACCAGAGGAAATGGGCGATCGCCACCGCCAGCAGCACAACGAAGATCAGGGCGGCAATCAGCATGCTCATGAACGGAAGATCCTCGGTTCCAGCGTCTCGTGGCGCATCTGCGCGATATCGGCGGCGTAGGCGATTGCGCCGAGGTCGGCAAGGGTTGCCGTGGCCGCAGAAGCCGCGAGCGCCGCAACGCGCGGCTCGAGCGCCGCGAGGACACGGAGGCCGTCGGATTGGCCGAGCGGCACGAGGCGCACCGCGACCGAGATCTGGCCGTGCACGGTGGCGGTGAGCCAGGCGATGAGCGTGTCGATCAGGTCGATGCCATGGGCAGCGGCGGTGGCACCAACGGCGACGGGGTAGGGGCAGGGCTGGGGCAGCAGCGCGAGGATGTAGTTGGGCCAGTGTTTGGCGGCGAGGAGGTAGTTGTCGCCGGTGATCGTGGTCTCCATCCAGCGCTCGCGGCTGGCGGTCAGCGCGAGGCTGAGGTCGGCGAGGTTGGAGAGGGTGGTTGTCACATCCTGACGGCTGGTGGCTGTGGACCCCCACCCCGCAAGGGGGAAGGGGACGCTCTCACCAGATTCGGTGCCGTCGGGACGACGACTCGCGAGCGCAGGTCTCCCTCCCCCTTGCGGGGAGGGGGCAGGGGTGGGGGGCGGCTCGCTCCGGCTGCTCGGTTCCACAGGCTCGATCTCTCGAACTGCCCGCCAGGCATGCGCCAGCAGGATCGCGTCCGTACGAACCCCGCCATGCGCCAGCGCGCCCACGATCCAGTTCTCCAAGCGTTCGGAATCGGTTACGCGACGATCTGCAATCGCCGTCTCAAGTCCGGCCGACCAGGCGAAGGCACCTACCGGAAAGGCGGGCGACAGCCAGGTGACCAGCTTCTGCAGCGCAGCGGGATCGGTCATCGATTGAGCAGGGCGTGGGCCGGCTCGCCATGGCTGTGCGAATAGGCGCCTTCCTCGGGGTGGAAGGGCTCCGAGATGTCGGTGACGGTGGCACCCAGGCCGCGCAGCATGTCGCGGATCACGTGGTCACGCAGGATCAGCACGCGATCGTCCTCGATCTGGGTCTTGAGGTGTCGGTTGCCCAGGTGCCAGCAAAGCCGCATCAGGTGGATGAGGTCGCGGCCGCGCACCTCGTAGAGCGGCTCCTCCCCGGCGATGATCTCGACCAGACGGCCATCTTCGAGTTCGAGCAGCGAGCGGTCGGCGAGGGTGATGGGCTCAGGGAAATCCACCAGTACGGTGTCGCCATGAACCAGGGTCAGCATGCGGCGGCGCACGCGGCGCTCATCATGCAGCAGGATGGCGAGATCGAAGGGAGTGTTGGCTGCGCCGGATGGCAAATAGCCAACCGCGCGAAAGGTTTGCGGCATCGTCTGAACTACCGAGTCTTCGAGGCTTCCCAACCTTCGGGCAAGCTTAGCCGGTCAGCCGTAGGTTTCAAAGTAGTAGGCGATCGACCACGCCTGATAAAGCAGGTGCAGCAGCACAAACGCGAGCTGGAAGCGTCGGTTCGGCGTCCAGATGGCGACGGCGGACAAGACGAGGCCAAACGGAATCTGCAGAACATAGGTCGACCCCATCGCGTCGAAATAGGGCGCGCCCTTGATCATGGTGTCGACCATGTCGAACACGAACGTGATCGCGAAGATTCCGAAGAACCAATGCCGGCGCTTGATGAAGAAGTCTTCGTAACCGTCGTATTCGCTGACACTGTCCGGAAACAGCAGGGCCGCCAGTCCAAACAGGGTGACCGCGTAAGCGATCAGGAAGATGAAGATGCCGAAGTTCCAGCTCTTCAGGGTCGACAGGTCGTACTCCCACCACCAGAACAGGATCAGCTCGACGCTGATCGAGAGCACCCAGAGCAGATGGGTGAGCGAGAGCCTGGCGCGCTTGGGATGCTGGATCAGACCCGCCACGCCCATCAGCAGGCGGGTCAGGCCGAGGCCGATGACCGTTCCCATGACGATACGCACATGTACGAACACATCGTGGGCGGTGCCTGTGTCCATCGCGGCCTCAGGGGGTGTTGCTGACTTCCGAGCAGCTTACCGGAGTTTGCGGATCGGCCATCAGGTCGGTGAGGGTGGCCTCGCTGCCCTTGGTCCAGAACTCGTATTGGCCCGCGACATACCTGGCGCCCGAGGCGGCCATGACGTTGACGAACACCAGCTTCTCCGGCCCCACCGGCACGATGGCGAGGAAGTTCGGCTTGGCGTTGATGAAATCCACGGAGAAGGGTTCGAGCCCTTCGCACTGATACTGGTGGGTGGTGCGCTCGAAATCGCCGGCGAGGTTCAGCACGACCTGGGCCGAGACATCAACGTTCTGCATCATGGCGGCAGTGGCTAGAGCTTCCATCGTCTGGTCCTCCTCGGAACTCAGCGAGCCTAACCGATTCGCTGTGGCGGATTTCAGTCGGCTTCCGCTGGGGCCCGAAGGGTTGAGATCCGGCGATGCCGCAGCACCAGCACGGCGAGGCTCAGGAGGGCGCTGAGCGACAGGCCGGTCGCGACCCACAGAGCTGCATTGCTGCCGGGCCCCGAAAGGATTGCCGCAAACAGCGGCGGGGCGCAGGCAAAACTCAGGTTGAGCGGCAGCGCCAGCATCGAGGAGGCGCGCGCATAGGCGGCTGCCGAAAACAGGTCGAGCGGCATGGTGGAGCGGGCGACGGCGAGGACGCCGCTGGCGAGGCCATAGACCACGACGAAGCCGATAGCGGCCGGCGTGCCCGTGCCGATGATCAGCACTGCAAAACTGAGGGGCAGCGCCGCCGCCGCGGCAAGTCCTGTGGCGAGACTGTTCCAGCGTTTGCCGGCGGCGAAATCGACCAGCCGCGCCAGCAATGCCGTGACCCCAATGAACGAGGCGATGAGTACCGCCGTGCCGTGTTCGAGGCCGCGTCCCTCGAACAGGGTGATGATGGTCAATGAAAAGCCCCAGGTGACGATACCGTTGGCGGCGCTGGCGAAGGCGAGCAGGCCAAACGCGGCGCGATCGAGCGGTGGCACGGGACCGGCATCGGCCGGCTTTGCCGCATCGGCCGGGCGCCTCGCCAGCAGCAGCCAGTAGATTGGTGCGGCAATGACCAGCAGCAGCGCTGCCCCGGTCAACGTCGCCGCCCGCCAGCCGAAAGCCGATTGCAGCGCACCCAGCAGCGGCCAGGAGAGCGTGGTCGAAAGCCCACCGAAAATCAGGAGCGCGCCGATGGCCTGCCGGGCCCGGGCACCGGCCCATTCGGCAACGCCGATCTGCATCGCGGTGGTCAGCATGCCGGCGCCGGCGAGACCGACCAGCAGCCAGCCGGCGAAGTATGTCCATGCCGCGCCGGCGCAGGCGATGGTTGCAAGCCCGAGCGCCGCGACCATCGTACCCGTGGTCATCACGAGGCGCGCCCCATGGCGTTCGAACAGCCGCAGGCATGGCACAGCGGCGAACGCCATTGTCACCAGCATGACCGTCGGCCCGGTCATTACGGCGGGGTAGGGCAGACCCAGCGCCTCCGCCATGGCGCTGCTGGTGATGGCCGGCAGATTGAATGTCATGCCCCAGCAAACTGCCTGGGCAAGGGCGAAGGCCGCAATGGTCAGCGGCAGACGGAAACGAAACTCTGACAAGCGTCACCCACGGGGAAGCGCCCTACCGAGCACGGCGAGGTTTCAGCCATGTGACAGCGGGTTAGACGGTTTGGAGTGTATTGGGCCGGGGCTGGTAACCGTCGATATCGGCATAGCCATATTCGAGCGCGAGGTCGGCGCTGGTGAAGATGCGACCGGACTTCTCCAGCAGCGCCGGATCGGCGGCGAGATGGGCGATGGCGCGGCCCTGGAATTCCGGGCTCTCCGAGTTCGACATGTCGAAATACTTGGCGTTCTTCAGCACCTCCTCGGTGCGAACCAGCCCGGGATAGAGCGCAATGGCGGCCACGTCGAATTCGCGCATCTGGTGGGCGACATCGGTTGCCAGCTTGTCCATCGCGGCCTTGGAGACGCCGTAGACGACGTTCTGCATGAACTTCTGCGCCGCCCAGAACGAGATGTTGACGATCAGGCCGGAACGCTGCCGCGCCATGGCTTCGGTGGCGACGCGAATGGCGCACCAGGCGGAGCGCGCGCCGATGCCGATCATGGCGTCCCAGCGCCACATCGGCTGCTGCCAGATCGGATCGACCCAGGTGAAGCGATTATCCTCTTCCATGCGCTCGTAACCGGGCCAGGCGGAGTTGACGAGGACATCGAGACGGCCCTCGTCGGCCAGCACGCGATGCACCACGGCCTCGGTTTCGACGTCGTAGGCGTGGTCCACCCGGTGGGCGACGCAGCGACCGGGATACTTGCCGGATTCATCGAGCACGGAGGCCAGCGAGCCGGCCCGGTCGAGCCCCTCAGGATGCTCGCCGTTCCGCACTGTCCGGCCGGTGATGTGTACCGTCGCCCCGGCCTCGAGCAAGCCCAGCGCCACGCCGCGTCCAACCCCGCGACTCGCCCCGGTTACAAGGCACACCTTGCCCGTGAGATCGACCGCCATGCTGCTCTCCTCGACTCAATGACGAGAACGTAGCATGAACAAAGGCGCTGATATACGCGGCGCTAGAACAGGAAATACCGCTGCGCCATCGGCAGCACGGTTGCCGGTTCGCAGGTCAGCAGCTCGCCGTCAGCCCGTACTTCATAGGTCTCGGGGTCGACGTCGATATGGGGGGTGGCCGAGTTGTGGATCATCGAGGCTTTGCTGATGCCGCCTCGGGTGTTTTCGACCGGCAGCATGCCCTTGGCGACGCCGAGCGTCTTTTGCAGGCCATTGTCGTAGGCGGCCTGGCTGATGAAGGTCACCGAGGAATTGGTCCTCAGTTTGCCATAGGCGCCGAACATCGGGCGGTAGTGCATCGGCTGCGGGGTGGGGATCGAGGCGTTGGGGTCGCCCATTGGGGCGGCAGCTATGGAGCCGCCCATGATCACCATTTCCGGCTTCACGCCGAAGAAGGCCGGCGTCCACATCACCAGGTCGGCGCGCTTGCCGACCTCGACCGAGCCGATATGGCGGCTGAGGCCCTGCGCGATGGCGGGGTTGATGGTGTATTTGGCGATGAAGCGCTTGACCCGGAAGTTGTCGTTGTCGCCGGTTTCCTCGGGCAACCGGCCGCGCTGGCGCTTCATCTTGTCGGCGGTCTGCCAGGTGCGGATGATCACTTCGCCGACGCGGCCCATGGCCTGGCTGTCGGACGAGATCATCGAGAAGGCGCCGATATCGTGGAGGATATCTTCGGCGGCGATGGTCTCCTTGCGGATGCGGCTCTCGGCGAAGGCGACATCCTCGGCAATGGCCGGGCTCAGATGGTGGCAAACCATCAGCATGTCGAGATGCTCGGCCAGCGTGTTCACCGTGTAGGGACGGGTCGGGTTGGTCGAGGAGGGGAGCACGTTGGGCAGGCTCGCCACCTTGATGATGTCGGGGGCATGGCCGCCGCCGGCGCCTTCGGTGTGGAAGGCGTGGATGGTGCGGCCCTTGAAGGCGCGCACGGTGTCCTCGACGAAGCCGGATTCGTTCAGCGTATCGGTATGGATCATCACCTGCACGTCATAGGCGTCGGCGACCGAAAGGCAGTTGTCGATGGTCGCCGGCGTGGTGCCCCAGTCTTCGTGAAGCTTCATCGAACTGGCGCCGGCGAGGATCATCTCCTCGAGCGGCGCGGGAAGCGAGGCGTTGCCCTTGCCGGCAAGGCCGAGGTTCATCGGGAAGGCATCAAAGCTTTCGATCATCCGGTGGATGTGCCAGGCGCCGGTGCAGGTGGTAGCGAGGGTGCCGTGTGCCGGGCCGGTGCCGCCGCCGATCATCGTGGTGATGCCCGACATCAGGGCTTCTTCGATCTGCTGCGGGGCGATGAAGTGGATATGCGCATCCATGCCGCCGGCAGTGATGATGCGGCCCTCGGAGGCGATTACCTCGGTCGATGGCCCGATGATGATGTCGACATTGGGCTGGGTGTCGGGATTGCCGGCCTTGCCGATGGCGTGGATCCTGCCGTCGCGCAGGCCGATATCGGCCTTGTAGATGCCGGTATGGTCGATGATCAGTGCGTTGGTGATCACCGTATCGACGGCGCCGGCGGCGCGAGTGATCTGGCTTTGGCCCATGCCGTCGCGGATCACCTTGCCGCCACCGAACTTCACCTCCTCGCCGTAGGTGGTGAGATCCTTCTCCACCTCGATGAACAGCTCGGTGTCGGCCAGCCGCACGCGATCGCCGGTGGTCGGCCCATACATCTGGGCGTAAGTCGAGCGTGAGATGCGAGCGGGCATGATGATCCTTCCAGGCGAAGCGGAAGACTCATTTGAACCGCCTAATAGTTAGGCTGTCCAGCCATCTGACGCGAAAATCGGCAGCTCAATTCGGCTTGGGAGTAATCGCCTCGGCCTTGCGATAGGCGGCAATGAGAAAGCCCAGCATGTCATCGAGCAAGCCATTGCCGGCGCGGATGTCGGGGTCGGTCTGGGTGCGGGCGATCAGCGAGATGGCCAGCACCTGCACGGCGTAGGCGTGCTTGGCCTTGCCTTGCTTGTGGAAGTCGTTGCCTTGCTTCTGGAAATCGCCGAGCAGCTGGTCATAGGCCTCACGCGCCATGCTGGCCTTGTAGGCCGCCCAGCTTGGCTGCCGGGCGCGATCGAGAAGGCGTGCGGCAAGGCTGCCGATCAGGAACATCGCCTCAGGGTCCTGGCCGCCATTGCTGCGCAGGTCCTGCAGCACCGCCACAAAGCGCTCTTTGAAATCTTCTTCCTTGGTGGCCATCGCCGTCCTGCCCATTGAAACCGGCGCATCCGTAACCGAAATCTCTGGCGATTGCCAAAGCTGATGTGGCCGCTCCGTCCGGATTTTGCCACAGGCTGCTGTTCTATTCGCGCTACCCGTCTGGAGGCTCACATGAAATCCCAATTCGTCGCCGCGCTCGCCGCCACCGTGCTGATGGCCGCGCCGCAGCTGGCCCATGCTCAGAACATGGATATCGTCCAGATCATTTCGGGCATCGGAGGAAGCGAGTTCCTGCACGATGCCGGGCGTGCCGACAGTGCCGCGGGATTGCGTGTCGTGCGCCTTTCCAGCCTCGCCGGCGCCGAGATGAACGCCGACCTGCTGGCCAGGGCGGTCGAGAGCAAGCAGCGCGATGTGGGATACCTGCAGGGCAACCTGGTGATCAACCCGCTGGCGATGAGCGCGATCCGCAATGCCGGCGTCAGCCTGGGCCAGATCGTCGCGATCGATCTCGCTGGCGACGGCGGCGGGGTCCTCTACGCCGACGACCTTTAGCCAGGGTTCCCCTTCATGAACGCAACATAGTGTGAACGGGCAGGGGGAAACCTCTGCGACGCTCATGCGTATCTCCACCGTGGATTTTAGTGACCAACGGAGATAAAAAATGTTGAATTTCAAGGCTATTGCTGTTGCCGCCGCCCTCACACTGTCGACTGCCGGGATTGCCATGGCAGCGGAGGGCAGCGCCATGGACGCGTTGACCTCGGCAACGACGGTCAGCTTCCAGACCGTGACGGCTGCGGAGCTTACCCCGCTGAGCCCGGGTTATGAGGAGGTCGATCTCGACTCGCTGAAGGCCCGCATCCAGGGCAACCCGGGGCTGCTTGCCCAGCTCGAAAGCTATGGCGCGACGATTGACGATGTCGTGGGCATCACCGGAACCGATGCGACCGACGTGACCATCCTGGTTCAGGGCTAACCACGCCCCCTACCGAAGCGAAGGGCCGGGCGCCATGCCCGGCCTTTTCGTATCTGGATCTCGGCGCGTCAGAGCTTACCCATCACCCTCTGCTGGAAGCCGTAGACAATGCGGCTGCCCGAGAGCGGCACCAGCCGCACCTCCCGCGCCTGTCCGGGCTCGAACCGCACCGCGGTGCCGGCGGCGATGTCGAGCCGCATGCCGCGGGCTTTTTCGCGGTCGAAGCTGAGCCCGGCATTGGTCTCGTAGAAGTGGTAGTGCGAGCCGACCTGGATCGGCCGATCACCGGTATTGGCCACCTCGATGGTGATCTGCGGTGCGCCGACATTGAGTTCGATGTCGCCGGGGACGGTATAGATTTCGCCTGGAACAAGGACCATTTCGCTTACCGGATCGGTTCGTGGACGGTGACCAGCTTGGTGCCGTCGGGGAAGGTGGCTTCGACCTGCACGTCGTGGATCATTTCGGCAATGCCTTCCATCACCTGGGCGCGGCTAACCACATGGGCGCCGGCTTCCATCAGGTCGGCAACCGAACGGCCATCGCGGGCGCCTTCGACGACATAGTCGGTGATCAGCGCAATGGCCTCGGGGTGGTTGAGTTTCACGCCACGCTCGAGGCGCTTGCGGGCCACGATCGCGGCCATGGCAATGAGCAGCTTGTCTTTCTCGCGGGGCGTCAGGTTCATGCGGGAGTTCCTACGGGAGTGTCGTGCGCGGAGCACTGGATCCCCGCTTTCGCGGGGATGACGTCGGTGGTGTCAGCACAGGCTCGCGCCACAGCCCCCGCGTCGTTCCCGCGAAAGCGGGAATCCATGCTGCCGCCGGTGCCGGCAGCGAGATGGATCCCGACTTGCGCCGGGATGACATCGGTTGAGCAGTAAGCCATGCGATTCATGCTCACAAATGCCAGAGGCGCGGCAAGGTGCCGGCGCCCGAAAGCTGCGCGATTATTGGCGTGATGATGCGGCGCAGCGCAAGCCCCGATGAGGCCATGGCGCGGATGACCAGGCGCTCGCCGACGACGCTGGCCGCGGATTGGCCGGTGCAGAGGGCGCGGACCGGCTCGAGCTTTCGTTCGGCGTCGGCGCCGATATAGAGCAGGGTGGCGAAGGCGCCGGCGCCGGCGAGCAGCGACAGGCCATCCCGCTCCAGCGGATCGGCGCTCAGCCGCGTCGCCTCGGCATGAAGCAGCCGGCCACCACGGCAAATACGCCAGTTGTCGCTGAGCCGCGCACCGCGGGCAGCTTCGCCCATCGCTTCGCGGCCGAGGATGATCGCCTCGATGGCGAAAAAACTGGCATCGGCGGCGAGGTCGACCTCGAGGCTGCGGCTGAGCCGGCCGCCTTCGTAGAGGATCGTCTCCTGCGGCAGCCAGTCGAGATGCGCTCCGGCGCCGACCTCGAGCCGCGTGCTGACCGTGGCGTCGTCGCCGAGCGAGCGATAAACCCGCTCGCAGGCCTGGGTGGTGAGCACCATCCTGGCGCCGGGCGCGGCCTTGGCTTCCCAGGCAACATCATCGCCGCCGGTCAGCCCGCCGGCGGTGTTGATCAGCACGGCATGCAGGCTCGGATCGTGGGTATGCGGCAGCCGGATCTTGGCGCAGCCCTCCTGAAACAGGTTGGTCAACCGAGTGCGGCCATCGAGCACCTGGGTAGCGATACGGCCGACGCCGCGGGCGCGCTGGTGGCGGGGGAAGGCGAGAGCAGCGGTCATCTCTTCCCTTCTCCCCTCAGGGGAGAGGGGACGCAAGCTGCGAGGTCGAGTGCAAAGCCTAACAGCCCCACGCTCACACCATCAGATGCCGACGCACCTCGGGCAGGTCGAGGTCGGCGGCGGGGCCGGAATGCATGATTTCACCGCGATCCATGATGTAGATGTCGTCGGCGATCTCGCGGCAGAAGTCCAGATACTGCTCGACCAACAGGATGGTCATGCCCTTCTGGTCGCGCAGAAACTGCAGCGCACGGCCAATGTCCTTGATGATCGAGGGCTGGATGCCCTCGGTGGGCTCGTCCAGCACCAGCACTTTGGGCCGGGTCACCAGCGCCCGGCCGATGGCGAGCTGCTGCTGCTGGCCACCCGAAAGATCGCCGCCGCGACGGCCGAGCATCGATTTGAGGATCGGGAACAGCTCGTAGATGTAGTCCGGCACGTTGCGGTCGGCCGGTTTCAGCGGCGCGTAGCCGGTCTCGAGGTTCTCCTTCACGCTCAGCAGCGGGAAAATCTCTCGCCCCTGCGGCACGTAGCCGATGCCAAGCCGGGCGCGCTTGTAGGGCGGCGCCTTCTTCAGCACTTCGTCGTTGAAGACGATCTCGCCCGACGAGACGTTGTTGATGCCGGTAACGGCACGCAGCGTCGAGGATTTGCCCACGCCATTGCGGCCCAGTACGGCGGTGATCCGTCCGGGTTTGGCCTCAATCGAGATTCCTCGCAGCGCCTGAGCGGCGCCGTAGTGAAGGCCGATGTCGCGGATCGAGAGGGCGGTGGTCATGGCTGTGTTCTTTCGTTGCTCGCAGACGGCCCCCTCCCATCCTCCCCCATGAAGGGGGAGGTGCCGCATCCAGCGCTTGGCACCATCGCGCCACGCGCTCGATTCTTCACCTCCCCCTTCATGGGGGAGGCCGGGAGGGGGCCGTCTCTATCAGTCTGCAACATCATCGCCCGAGATATCGTTCGATGACGATGGGATTGGCGCTCACCTGGTCGAGCGTGCCTTCGGCCAGCACCGATCCCTCGGCGAGGCAGGTGACACGGGTGCCCAGTTCGCGCACGAAGCTCATGTCGTGTTCGACCACCACCACCGAGCGGGTCTTGGCGATCTGTTTGAGAAGTATCGCCGTTTCGACGGTTTCGGCGTCGGTCATGCCGGCGACCGGCTCGTCGACCAGCAGCAGCTTCGGGTCCTGCGCCAGCAACATGCCGATCTCGAGCCACTGCTTCTGGCCGTGGCTGAGGTCGGCGGCGAGTTCGTCCTTGCGCGCCGTGAGGCGGACGGTTTCGAGGATTTCCTCGATGCGCGCCTTGTCCTCGGGGCTCTCGGAATAGAGCAGGGCGGCGAGCACGGCACGCGGCTTTTTCAGCGCCAGCACCAGGTTGTCCCAGATGGTGTGGCTCTCGAACACCGTCGGCTTCTGGAACTTGCGGCCGATGCCCAGATTGGCGATCTGCGCCTCGTCGAGCTTGGTGAGATCGGTGCGGCCGTCGAAATACACCTCGCCGTCATCGGGGCGGGTTTTGCCGGTGATGATGTCCATCATGGTGGTCTTGCCGGCGCCATTGGGGCCGATGATGGCCAGCATCTCGCCGGGGTGGACGATGATCGAGAGGTGGTTCAGCGCCTTGAAACCGTCGAAGGAAACGGAGACGCCGTTGAGGTAGAGCATGGTGCCGGATTTGTCGGTCATTCGGCGGGCTCCGCTACGGGCTTTGACTGCGGCAGGGTGGACGGGTCCTCACCGGCTTCGGCAGCCGAACTCGCCTCCTTACCCTTGCGGGGCTTGAGCTTCTGGAACAGCCCGACAATGCCTTTGGGCATGAACAGCGTGACGAAAATGAACAGGCCGCCGAGGCAGTAGAGCCAGAAATCGGGGAAGGCGCCGGTGAACACCGATTTGCCGGCATTGACCAGCACGGCGCCAATGATCGGCCCGATCAGCGTGCCGCGGCCACCGACGGCGACCCAGATCACCGCTTCGATCGAGTTGGCCGGGTCGAACTCGCCCGGGTTGATGATGCCGACCTGCGGCGTGTAGAGCGCGCCGGCAATGCCGGCCAGCACCGCGGAGACGACGAAGGCGAACAGCTTCACGTTTTCCGGGCGCCAGCCGAGGAAGCGGGTGCGGCTTTCACCGTCGCGTACCGCCACCATCACCTTGCCGAGCTTGGAATTGACGATGGCCGAGCAGATGATCACCGCCAGCGCCAGGGCCAGGGCCGACGCCGCGAACAGGCCGGCGCGGGTGGTCGCGGCCTGCACGTTGAAGCCGAGGATGTCCTTGAAGTCGGTGAGCCCGTTATTGCCGCCGAGCCCCAGATCGTTGCGGAAGAAGGCGAGCAGCAGGGCGTAGGTCATCGCCTGGGTGATGATCGAGAGATAGACGCCGGTAACGCGGCTGCGGAAGGCGAACCAGCCGAAGGCGAAGGCCAGCAACCCCGGCACGAACAGCACCATCAGGAAGGCGAACCACCACAGGTCGAAACCGTGCCAGAACCAAGGCAGGTCCTTGTAGTTGAGGAACACCATGAAGTCGGGCAGCACCGGGTTGGCATAGACGCCGCGCGCGCCGATCTGGCGCATCAGGTACATGCCCATGGCATAGGCGCCGAGCGCGAAAAACGCCGCATGGCCGAGCGAGAGGATCCCGCAATAGCCCCACACCAGGTCGAGCGCGAGCGCCAGCATGGCGTAGTTCAGGTACTTGCCGAGCAGCGGCACCATGTAGTTGGGCAGGTGCAGCGGGTGGCCCTCGGGGATGACGAGGTTGGCGGCCGGGATGGCGATGGCGATGAACATCAGCGCCACGACCAGCCAGATGGCCTTTTTGTCGAGGGCGCGGAACAGCATTTGGGTGATCATTGGTCGGCACCGCTGGAGAGAAAGGCCCCCTCACCCGGCGCGGCGCGCCGACCTCTCCCCCCAGGGAGAGGTGGTGGGGAGGCGAGACCGCGCCACAGCGCCACCTCTCCCTCTGGGGGAGAGGTCGGCCAAAGGCCGGGTGAGGGGGCCTTTGTAACGCTCACCATACTCACGACTCCACCGCCCGGCCCTTGAGCGCAAACAGCCCTCGTGGTCGCCGCTGGATGAACAGGATGATGAGGATCAGGATGGCGATCTTGGCCAGCACCGCCCCGGCGTAGGGCTCGATGAACTTGTTGGCGACGCCGAGCGACACCGCGCCGATCAGCGTGCCCCAGAGGTTCCCGACCCCACCGAACACCACCACCATGAAACTGTCGATGATGTAGCCCTGGCCGAGATTGGGCGAGACGTTGTCGATCTGGCTCAGCGCCACGCCGGCCATGCCGGCAATGCCGGAGCCGAGGCCGAAGGTCATGGCGTCGACGAACGGTGTGCGGATGCCCATGGCCGAGGCCATGCGGCGGTTCTGCGTCACGGCGCGCATCTGCAGGCCGAGCGGCGTGCGGTTGAGGATGATCTGCAGCGCGATGAACACCGCGATGGCAAAGACGATGATCCAGAGCCGGTTCCAGGTGAAGCTGAGGTTCCACAATTCGAACGTGCCGCTCATCCATTGCGGTGGCTGCACCAGCTTGTTGGTCGGCCCGAAGATGGTGCGCACCAGCTGCTGCAGCACCAGCGACAGGCCCCAGGTGGCGAGCAGGGTCTCGAGCGGCCGGCCGTAGAGCCAGCGGATGATGCCGCGTTCGATGCCGATGCCGATCAGCGCGGTGATGAGGAAGGCGGCGGGTACGGCGAAGGCGAGAGAATACTCCATCAGCCCCGGCGCCACCGACTGGATGACCAATTGCGTGACATAGGTGGTGTAGGCGCCCAGCATCACCATCTCGCCATGCGCCATGTTGATGACGCCCATCACGCCGAAGGTGATGGCGAGGCCGATGGCGGCGAGCAGCAGCACCGAGCTCAGCGAGATGCCGTAGAGCAGGTTCTGCCCGACATCCCACACCGCGAGCGTGTTGCCGATCGAGTCGATGCCGGCCTGGATGGTTGGCTGCAGTTCCGCCGGCGCCGAGGCCAGCGTATTGACCAGCACAGTCTGCGCTGCGCGGTTGTTCTGCGCCACGACGAGCTCGACGGCGGCGCGCTTGTCTTCCAGCGAGCCGTCGGTCTTCAACACGATCACCGCGCGCGCCATCTGCATGGTGCTCTTGATGCCGGCATCAGTCTCGGCGGCGATCGCCTGGTCGAGCAGTTCCAGCATCTCCGGGTCGGCGTTCTTCAGGACACTCTGCGCCGCCGACAGCCGCGTCGGCTGGTCGGGACTCAAGAGCGTCATCTTGCCGATGGCAGTGCGGATCTTGCCGCGAAGGCCATTGTTGGTCTTGATCTTTTCGAGGTCGGCGCTCGGCAGCGTGCCGAGGTCAGCCCCGTCGACTGGATCGATCAGCGCGAGATCGCTGCCGGCCTTGGTGGCGATCACCACCTTGCCGTCGGATTCGCGGATGTAGAGGTTGCCGTCGCTCAGCGCCTGCAGCACCGGCGGCACGCGTTCGTCGCCGGTGGCGACCAGCGCATCCATCGCCTTGGTTCGGTCGGCGAAGCTGCCGGGTCCGAGCGCGTTGATCTGGGCGGCGAAATCGCCGGGCGCCGAAGTGGCTTGTGCCAGCACGGGGAGAGGGGCGAGAGCTACAGCGATCAGGAAGGCAATCAGAGTGAGAATTCGGGTGGCCATCGTGGTCGCTCTATCGCGAGGAAGATCGTGGTGGGGTGGCGACGGCGGAGAGCCGCCGTCGCCGATTTCGCATGGCTTACATCGCAGCCGGCGCGACTTCGCAGGTGTTGGTCGCGGTGTTGAGACGGCCGCAACCGGTCAGCGGGTCGGTCCAGTCGGCCGAGATGTCCTTGTTCTCCGGGAGCACTTCGGACCAGGCCGCGCCCGGAACGTCGCCTTCGGTCTGCCAGACGGTCTCGAACTGGCCGTCAGCCTGGATTTCGCCGATCAGAACAGGCTTGGTCAGGTGGTGGTTCGGGAGAACCTTCGCGGTCCCACCGGTCAGGTTCGGCACTTCGAGGCCGACGATCGCCTTGAGCACGGCGTCGGTATCGGTGGTGCCAGCTTTCTCGACTGCCTGCACCCAGAGCTGGAAGCCGAGATAGGCCGCTTCCATCGGATCGTTGGTGGTGCGCTTGTCGTCGCCGATGAAGGCGTGCCAGTTCTTGATGAACTCGGCATTGGCCGGGTTGTCCACCGACTGGAAGTAGTTCCAGGCGGCGAGGTGGCCGACAAGGTTCGAGGTGTCGAAGCCGGCGAGTTCTTCCTCACCGACCGAGAAGGCGACGACGGGGATATCCTCAGCCGAGACGCCCTGGTTGGCGAGTTCCTTGTAGAACGGCACGTTGGCGTCGCCGTTGATGGTCGAGACCACGGCGGTCTTCTTGCCGGCCGAGCCGAACTCCTTGATGGCAGCGACTTCGGTCTGCCAGTCGGCGAAGCCGAACGGAGTGTAGTTGATCTTGATGTCTTCCGGCGCCACGCCCTTGTCCTTGAGGTACTGCTCGAGGATCTTGTTGGTGGTGCGCGGGTAGACGTAGTCGGTGGCTTCGAGCACCCAGCGCTTCACGGAACCGCCTTCTTCGCTCATCAGGTAGTCGACGGCCGGGATGGCCTGCTGGTTCGGCGCGGCGCCGGTGTAGATGACGTTCTTCTCGGATTCTTCGCCCTCGTACTGCACCGGGTAGAAGAGGATCGAGTTCAGTTCCTTGAACACCGGCAGGACCGACTTGCGCGACGACGAGGTCCAGCAGCCGAACACGGCAGCGACGCCATTGACGGCGATCAGTTCGCGGGCCTTTTCCGCAAACAGCGGCCAATCGGACGCGGGGTCGACGACGACCGCCTCGAGCTTCTTGCCCAGGACGCCGCCCTTCTTGTTCTGCTCATCGATCAGGAAGAGCATGGTGTCCTTCAGGGTGGTCTCCGAAATCGCCATAGTCCCCGACAGCGAGTGGAGTACGCCCACCTTGATGGTGTCCTGCGCATAAGCAGTAAGAGGCGCGAGCGCCCCGGCAGTCATCGCGACCCCCAGGCCGATCCCGGCCATCATGCGACTGATACCTGTCATACTTACCTCCGACAGTTTGGTTGTTTGCACCGGGGAGGAAGTTGCAATCGCCGTGCCAGCAGCGAAAAACGTCGCCAAACCGCTGAGTCTGCTGGAGTCTTTTCGGAGCTGCCGGTTTCGCGCGGCGGAACGATTGCATACCGACGGGGTCGTGCTGCCTGCTTGCTGAGCAGTGCGATTCACTTTCGCTTAAGATTTGAGCAGCCGTTTGGTGTGCCCAAGAACCGAGCGGCGAATTGAGTGGCATCTGACTGAGGTGGAGGGGTGACCGGGATTTGCAGCGCTGCTAAAAATCGGAGACCGGAAGTTCGCTTCCGGCAGAGGTTGTTTGCACCACACCCTCGACCCCGCGTCGGCAACGGCGCGGGGTTTTGCGTTTGTGGTGCGGCGCGATCCTCGCATCGATCGGCAACCATCGGGCCGCTTCGCCGTTAAGCCAGCAAGCCGCCGGAGACGTCGTCCCGGTGCACAGATATCGGCAGATGTTGCGAGGGCTGACGCTCCCTCGTGGTTGATGCCGGTGGGGCGCGGAGCTTCGGCTTCGCGCCTTCTTTGTTTGGTAAGTCGGTGCCGGCGGCGACCAATCTACGTGTTTGTCGCGATATCGCTAAGCGAGGCCACCAGGGTGTGGGGCAAGACGCCGTTTGGCCTGACTCGAAAGGGCGTAGAGGGCCGGTGCGGCAGGCTGGCGTTGCCGGCGTTGCCGTTGCCATCGTCGCCAAAGCGGCGCCTGTTCATAAGTCGCCGAAAGCTGTCAGCGTGCTGTCATCTTGTCTCGACAAGTTCCGACGTGGCCGCCGCAGGCGTTACCAAAACATTCACAAGCATCCAAAGGCCCGCTTCGACTGCGGTTTCCGAGCCCGGTAGTAACCCGGGCAGAAGTGGCCAACCGAGGCGATGACCTCAAGGTTAAGTGGTGGCGCGTAGCTGGGGGAGGAGGTTCCGGTGACATCTTGCATTGGAGTCAAGGTTCAAGAAAATTGTCTGCGCTCTAAGTGCTAGCGCGTACAAATATGCGTAGAGATTCTGTTTAAGTGTAACTGCGTAATCTGTGCAATTGGCCAAGATGCGGAATATATTGAACAACCAATCACAAGTTGATCACCTATCGCTCTGAAGGTTTACAACGGTCTCATACGTGCATATTCATCAGCCGACGGGCGGCGGATGTAGCGGAGGATGGTCATGAGAAGCAACGTTTTTGCGGCCTTGGCGACGTTCACAATCGTCGCGGGAATGAATGCGGCCACGGTGAATGCCCTCGATCTCGGCGGTGCGCTTGGTGGTGTCGTGGGTGGGGTTACCGAAACAGTTGGCGGTGTCGTCGGCGGCGTGACCGAAACGGTTGGCGGCGTAGTCGGCGGCGGTGATGGCGGCGGCGGTGGCGGCGGCGGTGGTGGAGGTGGAAGTGGCGGCGGTGGAAGCGGCGGTGGTGGCAGTGGCGGCGGTGGAGGTGGTGCCAATATTGGTGGCCTGCTATCGGTCAACGACGACGATAACGATGCGCTGGTCAATCTCGACGTCGGCGGTGGCAATAACAACCTGCTGAATGCCGCTGTCGGCCGCGGCAGCGATCCGCTGGTCAATGCCAATGTGTCGACCAATGGGTTGCTTAGGAATACGTCCGTATCGCTGAACCTTGGCGGCCTCGGGCTCGACGTCGATATCGATCTCGGTATCCTCGATCCTGACAATCCGAACAACCCAGGCGGTCCGAACAATCCGGGCGGCCCGAACAAACCTGGTGGCCGTGCGGTGCTGGTCGGCAGCCTCGGCGGCGGCGGTACCTTCGTGATCAACTGCACGGTCAACAACACCAAGCAGCTGCTGCAGGTGGCAGCGGCCGGCAAGATCAGTGGTGCCGAGATCAAGGCGTGGATGCGCGCCGCCAATGTGCAGGTGGTGCCGATCAAACTTTGCCCGGCGGCCAAGAAGCAGGTCGCGGCGCTGCTCGCCAAGAGCAAGAAGATCAATCTGCTGCGCCGGGCGGTGATGTCCGACGCGCTGATCACTGCCTCGCTCGGCCGGACCCGCTATGACGCCGGCGACGTGGTCGCGGTGCAGCGCAAGGGTGGCCAACTGGTCGTCTACGTCTACTAAGCCCACGGCTCATCGCTGGCAGTTTGAAGGGCGCGGCCTGCGGGTCGCGCCCTTCTGTTTTGTCGTAAGCATCTTAGCGTCGTACTGTAAGTAGATATTGGTATCGGATAAAATTCGACCCTGCTGATGCATGCATTCGATAACCGGAAATCCCTCTGCGCAAACAACAAGCAAGTAGTTGACAGCGTCCTGTCAGCTTGCGAGGCGCAAGTTCCGCGTCATGTTTTGCAGAGGAGAAGCGTGATGCGATCCAGAAAGATAACAGTACTCGCGGCAGTGATGCTGATGACAAGTACGAGCCTCGTACCTGCCTACGCCGACGGCCTGCTCGGCGGTGTTCTGGGTGATGGCGACGGCGGCGGCGTGCTCGGCGGCGTCCTTGGTGATGGCGGTGGCGGCGGAGTTGTCGGCGAAGTCCTTGGCGGCGGTGATGGAGACTCTGGTCTCGGCGGCGTCCTCGATGTGGATAGCGGCGACGCCGGCAATGACGCGGCGGTGAATGTCGGCCTCGGTTCGGACGAGGGCACCAGCCTCGGTGTGAACCTTGGCGACGGTGACGGTGACGGCCTGCTTGGTGGTCTGCTGGGCGGCGATGGGGACGGCGACGGCGACGGCGACGGGCTGCTTGGTAACGTCCTGGGTGACGGCGTCGGCAACGGCGACGGCCTGCTCGGCGATGTCCTGGGCGACGGCGTCGGCAACGGCGACGGGTTGCTCGGGGATGTCCTGGGCGACGGCGTCGGCAACGGCGACGGGTTGCTCGGGGATGTCCTGGGCGACGGTGTCGGCAATGGCGACGGGTTGCTAGGTGATGTCCTCGGCGACGGCGTCGGCAATGGTGACGGCCTGCTCGGCGACATTCTCGGCGACGGCGTCGGCAACGGCGACGGGTTGCTGGGCGATATTCTCGGTGACGGCGTCGGCAATGGCGACGGTCTGCTCGGCGATATTCTCGGCGACGGTGTCGGCAATGGCGACGGGTTGCTAGGTGATGTCCTCGGCGACGGCGTCGGCAACGGTGACGGTCTGCTCGGCGATATTCTCGGCGACGGCGTCGGTAATGGCGACGGGTTGCTCGGCGATATTCTCGGCGACGGCGTCGGCAATGGCGACGGGTTGCTCGGCGATATCCTCGGCGACGGCATCGGCAATGGCGACGGTCTGCTGGGCGATATTCTCGGCGACGGCGTCGGCAATGGCGACGGGTTGCTCGGCGATGTTCTCGGCGACGGCATCGGCAATGGTGACGGCCTGCTCGGCGACATTCTGGGCGACGGCATCGGCAACGGCGACGATGGCCTGCTGAACGGATTGCTCGGTGATGGGATCCTCAACGGTGAGGATGGTCTGGTTGGCGACATCCTGGGCGACGGCATCGGCAATGGCGACGATGGCCTGCTGAATGGGTTGCTCGGTGATGGGATCCTCAACGGTGAGGATGGTCTGGTTGGCGACATCCTGGGCGACGGCATCGGCAATGGCGACGATGGCCTGCTGAATGGGTTGCTCGGTGACGGAATCCTCAACGGTGAGGATGGCCTGCTGGGCGACCTCGGTGGGATCGCCAATGGCGACGATGGCCTGCTGAACGGCCTGCTCGGCGACGGGATCCTCAACGGTGAGGATGGCCTGCTGGGCGACCTCGGCGGCATCGCCAATGGCGATGATGGCCTGCTCAACGGTCTGCTTGGCGATGGCATCCTCAGCGGCGACGACGGCGTGCTGAATGGCCTGCTCGGCGACGGTGTCGGCGGCGTCCTCAACGGCGATGATGGCGTGCTGAATGGCCTGCTCGGCGACGGCGTCGGCGATATTCTCAACGGCGACGACGGTGTGCTGAACGGGCTGCTTGGGGACGGTGTCGGCGGCATCCTCAATGGCGACGACGGAGTGCTCAACAATGTCGGCGGCATCCTCAACTTTGATGATGGCCTGCTCGGCGGTCTCGATGTCGGCGGCATCCTCAATGGAGGCGGCAGCGGGCTGCTCGACGGGCTCGATGTCGGCGGTATCCTGAATGGCGACGACGGCGTGCTGAACGGGCTGCTGGGCGGCGATGACGGCGTACTGAACGGCCTGTTCGTCGGCGACATCCTCAACGGCGACGAAGGTCTGCTGAACAGTCTCAACCTGCTCGGCGGTGACGATCTGCTGCAGGGCCTCAATATCAGCGACATCCTCGATGGCGGCATCCTCAATGGCGTCACCGATGTGCTCGAGGTCGGCGACCTCGACCTGCTCAACCTCACCGATATCGGGCTGCTCGACCTTGGCGATATCGGTGATATCGGCCTGCTCGATCTGGGCGACATTACCGACCTGGTGTCGCTCACCGATCTCGACCTGAGCGGCATCCTGTCCGACCTCGATCTCGACGTCGGCGGCATCCTGTCTGATCTCGAGGTCGGCGACATCCTGTCCGACCTCGACCTGAGCAACCTGCTCGATCTCGACCTTAGCAACCTGATCAATATCGGCGACATCGATATCGACCTGGGTGGCCCTGGCGGTCCGGGAGGCCCTGGTGGTCCTGGCGGCCCTGGCGGTCCGGGAGGCCCTGGCGGTCCTGGTGGCCCCGGCGGTCCTGGTGGCCCGGGCGGCCCCGGCGGTCGGGTGATCGTGGCCGGCGGCGGCGGTGGCGGGTACGGCATGAACCGCGCCTGCAACGTGAACGACGCCAAGCAGGTCATCGCGCAGGTCAAGCAGATGCAGCTGAACCGCGCCGTGCTTACCAACGTCAAGGGCATCAAGGTGGTTAAGGTCCGCCTCTGCCCTGACCTCAAGGCCAAGGTGGCGCAGACGGTGATTGCCAGCAAGAAGGTGCAGGTTCTGCAGCGCGTGCTGGGTGGCAGCAGCAAGATGGTCGCCGAACTGCAGCGCTCCGGCGCCGGCGTCGGCAACATCTACGCCATCGGCCGCAGTGGTGCGCAGCTGACCGTGTACTCGTTCTGATCACCCGCCCCGATCAGAACCCGAAGAAGGGCGCAGGCGGTTGGCTCCCCTGCGCCCTTCGACTTGTCCGCCGGCTGCGCTGGAGGGCGCGGCGCGCCCCCATCTCAGGTGTCATCCCAGCGAAAGCTTATGGGCGCTATGTTAGGTCACGCCCCCACCACCGGGTCATTCCCGCGAAAGCGGGAACCTCTGTTTTCGTGCCCGCTGCACGATCGCAAACGGAGTTCCCCGCTTTCGCGGGGATGACACCGAGTTTGGGGGATTTCTAGAGAAAGCTGGGACCCATCTTTCCGCTGGCGCGGGCTGCGAGTTGGGTCCCAGCTTTCGCTGGGATGACACCGGTGAGGGGGAGAGGTAGTGCCCTCCAGTCCCCCTCTTTCCGCAAAGCGGTGGAGATGACGACCCGTGCCGCTACTCCGCCGGAGCCGGGTGCGCATCGGCCTCCGTCACATCGGCGGCTTCCAGCTCCCGCCGCAGACGCTCTTCTTCCACCGCCTTGGGCTTCGAGAACCGCGCCAGCAGCAGGTAGGCGACCGGGGTCAGGTAGAGCGTTGCGACTGCCGCGAGGCTCAGCCCGCCCACCATGATCCAGCCCAGAGCAGCGCGCGCCTCCGAGCCGGCGCCGCCAGCGATGATCAGCGGCACGCCGCCGAGTACCGTGGCGATCATGGTCATCACCACGGGCCGGAGCCGGATATTGGCGGAGTTCTCCACGGCCTCGCGCACCGATTGGCCACGATCGCGCAACTGGTTGGCGAACTCGACGATCAGGATGCCGTTCTTGGCCATGATGCCGACCACCAGAACCAGACCGATCTGGCTGTAGACGTTTAGCGTCACCCCGGTCAGCAACATGGCGAACACCGCGCAGGCGAGACCGAACGGCACCGTCGCCATGACGATGATGGCGCTCCAGACGCTCTCGAACTGTGCCGCCAGCACCAGGAGGATGACGATCAGGGCGAAGCCGAAGGTGATCAGCAGCCCGTTATTGCTCTCGCCCAGCGTCTTCGCCTCCGCCATCGGCACGATGGTCGCGCCATCCGGCAATAGCGGCTGGGCGATGGCCACGGCCTCGTTGTAGGCGTCGCCGAGCGCGAAGCCATCGGTTAGCGCCGCGGTGACGGTCACCGCACGACGTTGCTGCTCGCGGCCCAGCGACGGGGCGATCGGCGCCTCGGTCAGCGAGGCGATGGTCGACATCGGCACAAAGCGGCCATCCGTGGTCTTGATGAAGATCGACTCGAGGTCGCCGGGGTCGTTCACCGGGCTCGAGGTCGAGAGCATGCGGACCGAGTAGCTGGCATCGTTGATGAACACAGTGCCGACGTCGGAGCCATCGATCATCGCCTGCATGGTGGTGCCGAGGCCGTTGATGTCGATGCCCAGTTGGGCCGCTTTCTCGCGGTCGATGGTGAGCGTCATCTGCGGCTGCGTCGTCTCGTAGTTGACCGAGACGCGGCCCCATTTCTCGTCTTTCTCCAGCTCGGCCTTCACCTTGTTGGCAGCGTCGGAAAGCGTCGCGTAGTTGTCGCCGAGCAGGGCGAACTGCAGGCCGGAGCCGCCACCGCGCACACCGAGGCTGTTGCCCTGGCGGATATTGGCGCGCACGCCCGGCACCCGCACCAGCTGCTGGGTGATTTCGGCGGCGATCTGCTGTTGCGACCGGGTGCGATGCTCCCAATCGGCCAGCGTCATGATGATGAAGCCGGAATTGGTGTTCGAGCCGAAGCCGGAGATCGAGAAGATGCTCGTTGCCTCGCCGCTATCCTTGTAGGCCTGCAGCATCTCTTCGATCTTCTGCATCTGGGTGCGGGTGAAATCGAGGCTGACGGTCGCCGGCGCGCTGACACTGATGGCGACCTGGGCACGGTCCTCCGGCGGGGTGAGTTCCTGCTTGAGCGTGCCGAACACCGCCCAGGCGGCTCCGGCGAACAGCAACGCAATGACGATCACCACCAGCGGGTTGTCGAGCGCCAGCTTCAGGGTGCGGCGGTAGAGCCCCGCCAGCACGCCGCCGAAGCGCTCGAGCAGGTTGGGCGGCCGCTCGACATGCGGCTTCAGCATGCGCGACGCCAGCATCGGCGCCAGCGATAGCGCCACCACGGCCGACAAGCCAACCGAGATCGCCAGGGTGAAGCCGAACTCGCGGAACAGCAGGCCTGTCTGGCCCGGCAGGAACGAGATCGGAATGAACACCGCGGCGAGCGTCAGCGTGGTGGCGACCACCGCGAAGAACACTTCCCGGGTGCCGAGCACCGCTGCAGCGCGGGGGCCGAGCCCCATGCCGCGCCGTCGGGTGATGTTTTCGAGCACCACGATCGCGTCATCGACGACGAGACCGGTTGCGATCACCAGGGCGAGCAAAGTCAGGATGTTGAGCGAGAATCCGAAAGCATAGATTCCGGCAACGGTGCCGATCAGCGCGACCGGCATGGTGACCGCCGGAATGATGGTGGCGCGCCAATCGAGCAGGAACAGGAAGATGATGACGATGACGCCGACTACAGCGATCAGCAGCGAGCGCTCGACCTCGTGCACGGCCCCGGCGATGAACACCGATTCGTCCGAGGAAATCTTGATGTCGACGCCGGGGGGCAGGGTGGTCTTCAGTTCGGCGACCGCTGCCTTGACCCCCTCGGAGATCTGCATGGTGTTGGATTGGGCCTGCCGGACGATGCCGAGCCCGATGCCGGATTTGCCGTCGCTGCGCAGGCCCGAATTGGCGGCGGCCGGCGAGAATACCACGCTCGCCACGTCGCCCAGCCGGGTGTTGCCTTTGATGACGATGTTCTCGAACGCCTCGGGGGTGTTGACCTCGGCGATGGCGCGGATGGCGATGTTCTGGTTGGTGCCGTTGAGCGAGCCGGCCGGGCTGTCGAAGGCGATGGTCGAAAGCGCGCTGCGGATATCGCCGACGGTCAGCCCCAGGCTGGCGAGCTTCACCTGATCGACGTCGATCTCGAAGCTGCGGTTCTGTGTGCCATTGACCTGCACGTCAGCGACGCCGGTCACCGCGGCGAGCCGCTCCGAGATGGTGTTGTCGACCAGTTCGGTCAACTCGTCCTTGCTGAGGGTATCCGAGGTTACCGCCAGCTGGATGATGGCCTGGGCGTTGGCATCGGCCTTGACGATGGTCGGGGTCTCGGCGCCATCGGGCAGCCGGTTGCTGATGCGGCCAAGCGCATCGCGGATGTCGGAGGTGGCGTTGTCGAGATTGGTGCCGTCGTTGAAGGTCATCGAGACGCGGCTGCGGCCATAGGACGAATCCGACGAGATCGAGGCCACGCCCTGGATACGCGCTACCACGCCCTCGATGGCGGAGGTGATCTCGCGATCGACGGTTTCCGCGGCGGCGCCGGGGAAGCTGGTGGAGATGGAGAGGGTAGGGCGCTCGACACTGGGCAACTCGCGAATCTCGACGCCGAAGAAGGCCGCAAGCCCGGCGACGATGATCAGGCAGCTGACGACGATCGCCAGCACCGGGCGGCGGACGAACAGCCCGGCAATGGCGCCACCGCGCTCGTTCTGGGTCTGGATGCTCATGCGGTTGCTCCCGGGTGGTCGACTGAGACAGACGGCCCCCTCCCATCCTCCCCCACAAGGGGGGAGGTGCCTGCCGGTGCGTTGGGCACGATCGAGCTACCGCCTCGACTCTTCACCTCCCCCTTCATGGGGGAGGCCGGGAGGGGGCCGTCTGTCTCAGTCGTCCTCACGACGGATTCCCCTGGCCCTGAGCCGGCCGGTTCCGGCCCTCAGCCTGGCCGCCACCGGCCGGATCATCCAGCAAGCGCACGCTCGCCCCGGCGGTGAGCTGCTGCACGCCCTGAGTTACCACCTGGTCGCCCTCGGCCAGTTCGGCCTTCACCAGCACGCCGTCGGAGTTGCGCTGGATGATCTCGACCGGCACGCGCTCGACCTTGCCGTCGGCGAGCTTCCACAGATAGCTGCCGGCGCTCGACCACTGGATGGCCAGGGGATCGACCGAGGGGAACTGTTCACCGGGGAAGGTCATGGAAACCGAGAACGACATGCCGGGCCGGAGCCGGCCCTCGTCGTTGGGGATGGCGGCTTCGACTTTCAGGGTGCGGCTCGCCGGATCGATGCGGTTGTCGACGGCGCTGACTTCGCCGGCGATGGTCTGGCCGGGCAGCGCCACGGCCGTCGCGGTCAGCGGCATGCCCTCGGTGATGGCCGAGGCATAGCGCTCGGGCACCCAGAAGCTGACGAGGATGTGCGAGGTATCCTCGATGGTGGTGACGATGCTCTGCGAGGTCACGGTGTTGCCGGCGCTGACCTGGAACAGGCCGACCGTGCCGGCGATCGGTGTCGAGATGGTGCGCTTCTGCAGCGCCAGGTCGGCGTTCTGCAGCTCGAGCCGGGCGTTGTTGAACGCCAGCTGCGCCGCCGCGACCTGTACCGTCGTGGTGTTATTGGCCTTGGCCAGTTCGTTGGTGCGATCGAGCGCCGTCTGCGCGTCATCGAAGGCGAGTTTGGCGCGTTCCAGGGCGATCCGTTCGGCATCGGCATCGAGGCGGCCGATCACCGCGCCTGCCGCGACGGCGTCGCCGGGGCGTACCGTCAGTTCGGCAAGCGTGCCGCTGGCCGGCGACACCACGGTCACGGAGTGCGCTGCGGCGCCTTCGCCGATCGAGGTCAGTTTGTCGTTGATGGTTGCGAGCAGCACCGGTGCGGTGACCACCACCATGGTGCGATTGCCGCCGCGCCCGCCGCCCGAACCGCCACCCCCGCTGCCGGGGCCGCGCTGGCCGCCGGCCTGCTGCTGGCCGGGTGTGCCGGCCGGGCCGGTCGCCGCTTCGGCAGGCTCGCCGAAGGGAAGGGTAATGCCGAAGCGGGCCAGCGTCTCCGATGCACCGGGCACGAAGAAGACGTAAGCGACCGCGGCCGCTCCTATGACGATGAGCGAGAGCAGCAATTGCCTGAACAAGCGAGCGAATCCTAAACGAGATGTGCCCCAGCCGGATCAGGGGCAGAACGGCGCGGACGATAGCATCGGCATTGTGCGCTTCACATTAAATCGCCGTAACTTTGGGGTGAGCGCCAGAAACCCCCACCGTCGGGTGCGCGGCGCTTCAATGAGGGGCAAGCTGCTCCAGCCGCGCTGCCAGCCATTCGTGGCCGCCCTCGCGGGCATAGCTCGCGGCCGAGCGATCCTTGCCACTCAGTTGCATGGGGTCGGCGCCGAAGAGGAGCAGCAGTCCGACGATGGCGGCATCGCCGTGCATGGCGGCCGCATGCAAGGCGGTGAAACCGTCGGCCTGCACCTGGTTGGGGGCAGCCCCGGCACGCAGCAGTTTCTCGACCATCAGGGCGTTCCGCTTGGCCGTCGCGGCATGGATGGCGGCGACCTGCTGCGGGTTCTTTGCCGCTTCGTTGACGTCGCGGGTCAAGGGCAGCAGCAGTTCGAACGCTTCGGCATTGTCGAAGAAGGCGGCCAGCCCCAGCGGGGTGAACCCGTCGGCGGACAGGGCGTTCGGGTCCCAGCCGCCGGCCAGCGCCACTTCCAGCCGTTCGCCATCGTTGAGGATGATGGCCTCGTGCGGATCGAGTTCGGTGACGTGGGCTCGCACGGCAGAGATGGCGCCGACATTGCCCATATAGGCCGCCCAGGCCACCAGCGAGGCACCGCTCGGATGCCGGGCATGCGCCAGGTCCGGATCGCGCGCCAGTTCGGCGCGCAGGCCATCGAGATCGTTGCCGGTGATGAGGACGAATGGATCACTCATCAGCAGAGCATAGCGCTGGTTGCCGGGCGGTTGAAGCCATCCTGTGGTAAGCGGGATCGGTGGAGGCAGGGGCGACATGCTGGCCCAAGGATTCATCGGCGCTCTCCTGCAACGACCCGGATTTAACGCCGAAGAGGCCAGCGTGTTCCCTGTCAGTGCGCGCGCGCCGCACTGGGCGGAGTGGCGTTGACCCGACCCCAGGCGCGGCGGAGCTGGCGGGAGGAGGCGAAGCCGGTGCGTTCGGCGATCCGCTCCATGTCGAGCCGGGTTTCGCTCAGCAGTTGCTGGGCCAGCGCGACCCGCAGCCGGTTGACGTAATCGGGGATGCTCATCCCCGCATGTTCGTTGAACAGGCGGGAAACGTGGCGCGGGCTGGCGAAGGCGATTTCGGCCAATGTCTCCAGTGACCAATCGCGCGCCGGGTCGGCTGTGATGGCGTCCTGCACCCGGTGGATCGCCGGATGGATGTGGTTGCGGCCCTCGAGCCAGGGCGAGAGCTGTGGGTCAGTGCCGGCGCGGCGCAGGTAGACGACAAGGAAGCGCGCCACCGCGGCGGCGGTGGCGGGGCCGGCGAGCTGGCCGATGATGTGCAGCATCAGATCGATGCCGGCAGTTATGCCCGCGCTGCTGTAGCGCTCGCCATCTTCGACATAGAGGCGGTTTTCCAGCACGCGGGCAGTCGGCGCGGTTTGGGCCAGCAGCGCGCAATCGGAGAAATGCGTGGTGCAGGCGCGGCCATCGAGCAGGCCGGCGCGGGCGGCGAGCAAGGCGCCCGAACAGATGCAAACCAGCCGGATGCCGGGGCGGATGTGGTGGCGCAGCCAGGCGACGATCTCGTCAGAGCCCTGCAGCGGCGCCTCGATCTGCCCCAGTCGCTCGCCCCCGAGGATCACCTCGGTATCGCCCGACAGCACCACCATGGCGTTGTCCTCGATCGCCTCGGGCAGCGACGCGATGCCGCTGACCGTGAGCCCGATCGAGCTGGTGACCTCGGGCAGGGGGCCGACATAGCGGACATCGAACGCCACGGCCGACTGCAGCTGGTTGGCCTTGCGCAGGGCCTCCATCGGCCCCGCGACATCGAGCAGCAGCGTCCGCGCCGGCAGTACCACGTAGACCGGTATCCGGCGCAGAACGGAACTCATGCGGCGGCGGCCTTGGGGGCACCGGCCAGCGCTTCGGCGATGGTGCAGACGCGGGCAAAGCGGCCATCGAGTACCGCGGCGGTGCGGGCCTTCAGCTCCTCGACGCTCCAAGTACGGCCGGTCTTGTCGGTCAGCGCCATGGTGTGGGTCGCCTCGGTGACGTAGTCGACCTGCCAGCCGAGATCGGACGCGTGCCGAGTGGTGGTCTCGCAGCACTGCTCGCTGCGAATGCCCGAGACGATCAACCGGCGGATGCCGTTCTCGGTGAGCCAGACATCGAGACCCGAACCGACCAGCGCGGAGTGGCGGGTCTTGTGGAACTCCGCGTCGGGCGTCAGCTGCAGCTCGGCCAGCGGGCGGACGAAACCGGAAGCGAGCGAGAAGATTCCCTCGGGTTCGACATGCAGCACGCGGACCACGGCATGGCCTTTGGCGCGCGCGCCATCGATCAGCGCCTGCTGGTTCCTGAGATAGGTGGTGTAGTCGGTCTCGAACCAGTTCTGGCGCTGCCTGAACGATTCCTGGGCGTCGATGACGAGCACGGCGGTATCGGACATATCTGGACCTCATGGGCTGGATGATGGCCGGAAGGTAGGCTGCGTGGAGGATGCCCGAAAGGCCCGGGCGGGACAAGGAGCGGACAGAAAAGGACATTCGGGAGGTCGCATTGCCGCCTCCACGCCGGATGTCATCCCTGCGGAGGCAGGGACCCATTTCACCGCCCGCGCCAGCTGTGAGTTGGGTCCCTGCTTTCGCAGGGATGACACCGAGTGTGGGGAGGCTATCGACGGCTCTTACGCCGCCGATGTGGATGACTGCGGCACGGGATGGATGCTAACCTCCGCCCAACGAGGATACCCCATGACTATCGACGACAGGCCGCGCATCGTCGGCGGCGGCCCCAAGAAGCTGCTCTATACGGTCGACACCATCCGTCGCATGGGCGTGGGCAAGGCCGCCAAGGCGCTCACCGCGCACAATACCTGCAAGGCCTGTGCCTATGGCATGGGCGGGCAGAAGGGCGGGATGACCAACGAACTGGGCGAGTTCCCCTCGGTCTGCAACAAATCGGTGCAGGCGCAATCGACCGATATCCAGCCGGCCATCCCCAACGAGGCGTTCCTCCACCCGCTGAGCGACCTGCAGCAGCTCTCGGGCCGTGAGATGGAAAAGCTCGGCCGGCTGAACACGCCACTGTTCAAGGCCGCCGGCGCCGACCGGTTCGAGCCGGTGAACTGGGATCTTGCCATCGCCCACGCCGCGGCACAGTTGAAGGTGACCGATCCCAACCGCAGTTTCTTTTATTCCTCCGGCCGTTCGTCGAACGAGGCGGGGTTCGTGTTCCAGCTGCTGGCGCGAGTGTATGGCACCAACAACGTCAATAACTGCTCGTACTACTGCCACCAGGCGACCAGCGAGGGGCTCGCCACCACCATCGGCAAGGGTACGGCGACGGTCGAGCTCGAGGACCTGACCGGGGCGGACCTGATCTTCGTCATCGGCGCCAACCCGTCCTCGAACCACCCGCGCTTCATCCACATGCTGAAGCACTGCCGCGACCGCGGCGGCGACGTGATCGTCATCAATCCGGCGAAGGAACCGGGGCTGGTGAAGTTCGCGGTGCCCAAATCGCCGACCTCGATGCTGTCTGGCGGTACCGAGATTGCATCGGATTACCTGCAGCCGCGCATCGGCTCAGACATCGCGCTGTTCAAGGGGCTGATGAAGGCGGTGCTGGCGATCGGCGCTGAGGACCGGGGCTTCATTGAGCAGCATACGGCAGACTTCGAGGCGCTGAAGACCGACCTAGAGGCGATTCCGTGGGGCGAGATCGAGACGATCACCGGTCTGTCGCAGGCGCAGATCGAGCGCGTCGCTACCCGCTATGCCAACCGGCAGAACGTCGTGTTCGCCTGGGGCATGGGGATGACCCACCACCTGCACGGGGTTGAGAATGTCGAGGCGATCGCCAACCTGGCGTTGCTGCGCGGCATGATCGGCAAGCGTTATGCCGGGTTGCTGCCGCTGCGCGGCCACTCGAATGTCCAGGGCATCGGCACTATCGGGGTGAAGCCGATCGTCTCCGCAGAGGTGTTCGCCGCGATGGAGCAGGCCTTCGGGATTACCCTGGGCCGGACCAAGGGGCTCGACACCATGGCCGGGCTCGAAGCGGCCGCGCGGGGCGAGATCGACAGCGCAGTGATCATGGGCGGGAACCTCTGGGGGGCGACGCCCGACACCGCCTTTGCCAGCCGCGCCATGGGCGCTATCGGCTTCAAGTTGTTCCTCACCACCACGCTCAACCGCGGGCACGTCCATGGTTTGGGGGAGGGCGAAGTGCTGATCCTGCCGGTCACGGCGCGCGACGAGGAATGGTCGCCGACGACGCAGGAATCGATGTTCAACTTTGTCCGGCTGTCGGATGGCGGCATCGAGCGGCTCGACAATGTGCGGCCGGAAACGGTGATCCTCTGCGATCTCGCGGCACAGCTCCTGCCAAACAGTCCGGTGCCCTTCGAGCGATTCAAGGAACACCGGCAAGTCCGTGAAGTCATTGCGAAAGTCGTGCCGGGGCTGGAGCAGCTGGCCGACATCGATGTGGCGAAGCGCGAGTTCCACATCAAGAACCGGGTGATGCACGCGCCGCAGTTCGGCACGGCAGATGGCAAGGCGCATTTCGTGGTGACGGCGCTGCCCAAGGCGCCGGCGCCGCTGACCCTTGCCACGGTGCGTTCAGAGGGGCAGTTCAACACCATCATCTACGAAGAGCAGGACAGCTACCGGCTGAAGGCCGGACGCGACGCCATCTTCCTCAACCGCGAGGACATGGCATCGTTCGGGGTGCGCGACGGGCAGCGCGTCACCCTTGCTTCGGACACCGGCCGCATGGAAGGCACCGCCACCGCCTTCGACCTGCCGCGCGGCTCGGCGCTGGCTTATTATCCCGAGGCCAATGTGCTCTGCGGCACCGCGGTCGACCCTCGCTCCAGGACCCCGGCCTTCAAGTCGGTGCCGGTGTGGATCGAAGGGTAGGGGGCAGGGATCGCCGTTCCCATGAGGATGATGCGGGCCACGCTCTTTCATCCCCACAGGTGTCATCCCTGCGAAAGCAGGGACCCATCTGTCAGGTGGCGCCGACTGCGAGTTGGGTCCCAGCTTTCGCTGGGATGACACCGAGTGGGAGGGGTACCTTGCGTGCTGCCCCAGCCGCCTCAGACGGATGGGATTGCCGACCCCCTCAACTGCGATAATGTTCCCTGGGTTCGGGGACGACACGATGACTGACGACAAGCAACAGCAACCGGCGCCGGAGGTGGATCGGCCCGGGGAACGGGCGCGGGCGTTCAACGCCGCGATGGCGACGCTGGGCATCGCGATCGTCGTCTTCGTCGTCGGTGTCGTCGTCGGCTTTCCGCTCGCGACCTTCGGGGTGGAGTTCGTCACCTCCAATGGCGGGCTGGTGTTCGGGCTGCTGTTCGGCTTCCTGGTCCTCGTACTGGTCGTCACCGCGGTGCTGATGATCTTCCGCCGGCAGATCTGGGAGAGTCTGTTCAAGCGTGGCGAAGTCGAGATGGAGCGCTTCGCCCGGCCGCTCTCGGAAGTCGCGCGCTTTGCAGCGCTGCAGAAGGTCAACGAAGCCACCGAATCCGCACGCGATCTCGCCGAACTGGTGCTGGCGCGCTACGCCTGGGTCTCGACCCGGCGCTGGTTGATGGCGACGATCACCGCCTTCATCGCGGCGATCGCGGCGCTGGCGGGGTCGGCGCTGCTGTTCCAGCAGAACCAGTTGCTGCGCACCCAGATCGGGCTGATGCAGGACCAGAACGGGCGCATCGCCGAGCAGAACCGCTTCATCCAGAGCCAGATCGAACTCGGTGAAGCGCAGCGCTCCACCTCGATCGTGCCGGAGATCCTCGAGATTGGCGCGCAGGTGGCGCAGGAGGTGGCAGGGATCAACACCTTTGCCGGCGATCAGCCGTCGATCGCCGGTTTGAGCCCGGGCCTGCGGGCCCGCATCATTGCAGCGACCACGGCGGCGCGGCCCTATCGATACCTCCGCAACCCGCTGACCGACCTCGACGAGAGCCTGCTGATGTCGTCGGGGTTGCTGCGCCGGACCGACCTTGCTGCTTCGGCGACGGTGCGCCAGCAGCTCGATGCGGCGAGCGGGGCGGTGCAGTTCGCCGGCGAGCAGAGCGGCGTGATGTCGGATCGGCCCTTGTCGCCGGAGCGCGGACAGATCATCGGGTTGCTGATCTCCAACGGGTTGACCGATTTCTCGACCCTCAACGGCGCCGATTTCAGCTTTGCCGAGGTGCGCTCGGCCAGCACCGGCAGCCAGATTCGGTTCCACTTCGCGGCGCTGCGCTTTGCCAATTTCGACCGGCAGCTGCTGGTCGGAGCCGAGTTCGACGGGGCCTATCTCGAGCACGCGCGCTTCCGCAACGCCGACATCAACTACACGCGGTTCACCGCCGGTGAACTGCCCTCGATCAGCGGCGGCGCGGGGTTGAAGCAGGGGGCGCAGCTCTCAGGTGCCGATTTTTCCGGGGCGCTCCTCAAGCACGCCTCGTTCGACGGCAGCCGCGGCTTCGGCATCAACTTCGATGGCGGCGTGGTGCACAACACCACGTTCGCCGGCACCTCGATGGCCGGCAGCACGTTCCGCAACACCATCTTCGGGACGGTGGATTTCACCGGCGCCGATTTGAAGAGCGTCGATTTCGATGGGGCCATTGTGTTCGACGCCGGCTTCCTCGATACCGTTGCCCAGCAGGCGGCGCCCGAGAGCTTTGTGCGTGAGCGGTTCGAGATCGCCCCAATTGCTGCCGAAGAGTTTGCCCGCCACCCGCGCTGGTCCGATGCGTGGCTCGATGGGCTCGAAGATAAGCAGGCCTATCGGATCACCCGTGTCGGAGCATTTGAGTGAGCGGCTTTCCCAGACAGACCTTCGAGTTCCTCGCGGGGATCGCTGCCCATAACGAGAAGGCCTGGTTCGATGCCAACCGGCCGCTCTACGAGGCAGGCTATGTCGAGCCGGGCAAGGCGTTCGTCGCCGAGATCGGGCCGAAGCTCAAAGTGATCTCGCCCGAGGTGCAGTTCGACCCCAAGGTCAACGGGTCGATCTCGCGCATCAATCGCGACATCCGGTTTTCGAAGGACAAGCGGCCCTACAAGCAGCACCTGGCGCTATGGTTCTGGCACGGCGACAAGCGCGGCTGGGATCGGCCGGGCTTTTACGTGCACATCGAAGCCGAGCGGGTGTTCCTGGGCACCGGGATGTACGGCTTCGACAAGGAGACGCTCGACAGTTTCAGGCAATCGATCATCCACCCGCGCTCCGGCAAGGCGCTGGTCGCGGCGGTGGCCGAGGTGAAGGCGAAGGGGGCCTACAGCATCGGCGAGAAGACGCGAAAGCTGATGCCGCGCGGCTTCGAGACGGATCCCGATCGGTCCGAGTTCCTGCTTTACGAGGGGCTGACCGCCGGGATTGAATTGCCGGCGAGCGCTGCTGCCAAGCCGGATTTCGCGGAGGTCTGTGTCGAGCACTTCGCCAATACCGCGCCGATCACGAAGTGGCTGATTGCCGAGGTGGCGGGGTAGTGCCGGTCACCTCTCCCTTGGGGGAGAGGTCGGCCGAAGGCCGGGTGAGGGGGCCTTTCCCACGTTCTGTGTTTGCGGCAAGGGCCCCTCACCCCAGCCCTCTCCCCCAAGGGAGAGGGGGCGCTAGAGCCGCACCGCCGGAGGTGAGTTGCCTGCCCAGATCAGCCATTCCGAAACGTATACCCATAGCCATTAAGGGCAGGGGCACCGCCGAGGTGGGCGTAGAGCACCTTGCTGCCCTTTGGGAAGTAGCCGGTTTCGACCAGGTCGATCATCCCCTGCATGGATTTGCCCTCGTAGACCGGGTCGGTGATCATGCCTTCGAGTCGACCGACCAGACGGATCGCCTCCTTGGTTTCCGCCGATGGCACGCCGTAGATCGGGTAGGCATATTCCTCGCGCAGCACGACGTCGTCACTGCCGATGGGGTGGCCGAGTTCGACCAGTTCGGCGGTGCGCTGGGCAATCTCCAGCACCTGGGCGCGGGTCTGTTGCGGTGTGCACGAAGCGTCGATGCCGATGACCTTGCGGGCGCGGCCATCTGCAGCAAAGCCCACCAGCATGCCGGCATGGGTGGAGCCGGTGACCGTGCAGACGACGATGTAGTCGAACGTTACACCCAGCTCGGCCTCCTGCGCCCGCACTTCCTCGGCAAAGCCGACATAGCCGAGGCCGCCGAACTTGTGCACCGAGGCGCCGGCCGGGATGGGGTAGGGCTTGCCGCCAACTGCTTCGACTTCGGCGATGGCGTTCTTCCAACTGTCGCGGATGCCAATATCGAAGCCGTCATCGACCAGCCGCACATCGGCACCCATGATGCGGCTCAGCATGATGTTGCCGACGCGGTCATAGACGGCATCCTCGTGCGGCACCCAGGCCTCCTGCACCAGCCGGCACTTGAAGCCGATCTTGGCGGCGACGGCTGCGACCATGCGGGTGTGGTTGGACTGCACGCCACCGATCGACACCAGCGTATCGGCGCCGGAAGCGATGGCGTCGGGGACGATGTATTCGAGCTTTCTCAGCTTGTTGCCGCCGAAGGCGAGACCGGAATTGCAATCCTCGCGCTTGGCATAGAGTTCGACGCCACCGCCGAGATGGGCGCTGAGGCGCTCCAGCTTCTCGATCGGGGTGGGGCCGAAGGTGAGCGGGTAGCGGGGGAATTTCGCGAGGTTCACGGGATGGGTCCTTGGGGTCCGAAAGTTGGCTCAAGGCTAGCAATTGTCTGGCGAGAGGTGCTTTCTATGTCGGGCAACGAAGTGCGTTGGTCTCTCTCCTCTTGAGATCAAATGATGCGTGTTCCACCGGAAGCGGGATCCAACATGAAAGAATCTTCCGCCACTGTTCTCGACCGCATTGACCTGAGGATGCTTCGCGCACTGCAGCGCGATGGCCGGATCAGCAATGCCGACCTCGCCGCGGAGGTCGGCGTCAGCGCCGCCACCTGCCACCGGCGGACGCAGCACCTGGTGGAAGCCGGCTATATCGCGGGCTTCCGGGCCGTGGTGACGCCGCAGCAGGTCGAACTCGGAACGGCCGTCCTCGTCGGCGTAGTGCTCGATCGCTCGACACCCGAGAGCTTTGCGGCCTTCGAGAGCGCGGTGCAGAAGCTGAAGTTCGTGCTCGATTGCCACCTGGTGGCCGGCGACTTCGACTATTTCCTGAAGATCCGGGTGCGCGACATGGCGGATTTCAACCGCCTGCACGGCACGCAACTGATCGGGCTACCGGGGGTGAGGCAAACCCGGACGTTCTTTGTGATGAAGGAAGTGGTGGACGGTCGGGCGCTGGAGTTTTGAACGTCGCGCCAGGCGCCGGCGGTCTCCCTCCCCCTTGTGGGGAGGGATTAAGGGTGGGGGTGGCCACACGCTCGGAGCGTGGGGCATCCCCCACCCAGCTACGCGACGGACTTGGCCAGAGCCAAGTCCTGCTTCGCTACCCTCCCCACAAGGGGGAGGGAGACGATCGAGTATGTGGCTCTGACGGGCCATCACCCAACCGGATACGCCACATAGGCAAACCGCCGGCTGTCGGGGGCCCAGGAATTGACGTTGATCGTGCCCTGACCGCCGTTGAAGCGGACGATGTCGCGGGTGCCGGTGCCGTCGGGGCGCATGAAGCGGAGGATCACGTCCTTGTCGGCGGGATGGCCCTTGGTGCCGGGCGGATAGCTCAGATAGGCGATCGAGTTGCCGTCGGGCGCGAAATGCGGGAACCAGTTCACCCGCTCGTCGAAGGTGACCTGGGTCAGCTCGGACCCATCGGTGCGCATCTTGAAGATCTGGGCGTGGCCGGGCGAGCCTTGCTCGGAGTTGAACCAGATCCAGTTGCCGTCGGGCGAATACTCGGCACCGTCGTTGGGCACCAGCACGTCGGTCAGCTGAGTGTCGGGGCCGCCCGCGGCGGGGATGGTCCAGATGTTCACCTTGGCCCACTGATTCTCGCCGACCGCGTTGATGCCGACATAGGAAAGCGTCTGGCCGTCGGGCGAAATGCCGTGGAGGTAGTAGTGGTGGCGGTGCGGATAAGAATTCGACACCCGCCGCGGCGCGCCGCCTGATATCGGCACGGCGTAGAGGTGCCCGTCGTCGGAACTCACATAGACGGTGGCGCCATCGGGCGACAGTACGTGGTCGTTGTTGAGGTCGTTGAGAGGACCGGTATCGAGCTTCTCGATCTCACCCGTGCCGTCGGCGGCGATGGTCCAGAGCTCGCCGCCGGCGTTGAACACCAGGGTTTTGCCGTCAGGCGTCCAGTTCGGCGCTTCGATGATCTCGTCGGCGGTGAACAGCACCTGGCGGTTGCCGCCGTCGATGTCGATGATGGTCAGTTCCGATACCTGGCCCGGCAAGAGGCTGCGGCCGCGGCGGGCGAAGTTGGGTTTCTGCGGCACGTCGAATCCTCCCTGGCATTTCGGGGATAGTGGCAGTGGAACCGGCAGCAGCGGAATGGTTCCCGTAGCGATTTTTCTTTTCGCCACGGGTAGCGGTCGGCGCGAAGCGCGTTATGCATGTGCGATCCGGAGGCTGATCGAATGACATTGCCGCAGATGCTGTCCTTTGCCGTCGTCGGGTTGATGATGGTAGCGTTTGTATGGGGTAAGCTGCGCTACGATCTGGTCGGCGCACTGGCACTGCTGATCGCGGTGATTGTGGGTATCGTCCCGGCGGACAAGGCATTCTCCGGACTGTCGGATGACATTGTCATTATCGTCGGCAGTGCGCTGGTGGTGAGCGCGGCGGTCTCGCGCTCCGGAATTATGGACATCGCGCTGGCGCGGGTCGCCCCGAACGTCAGCGCGCCACGGGTGCAACTGCTGATCCTCGTGGCGGTGGTCGCGGTGATGTCGGCCTTCGTCAAGAATATCGGCGCGCTGGCGATCATGATCCCCATCGCTTTCCAGATGGCGCGGCGCTCGGGCGTTTCGCCATCGCGCTTCCTGATGCCGATGTCGTTCGCCGCGCTGCTCGGCGGGCTGATGACGCAGATCGGCACCTCGCCCAACATCATCGTGTCGCGGCTGCGCCAGGATATGACCGGCACCGGCTTTCATATGTTCGACTTCACCCCGGTGGGCCTGGCGCTCGCCGTCGCTGGGGTGATCTTCCTCGTCTTCTTCTACTGGCTGCTGCCGGAGCGCAAGCGCGAGGGGCTGGCCGTCGGCGAGGCCATCGAGATCAAGAACTACACCACCGAGGCCGCCGTCGGCGCCAGTTCGGCGGCGCTGGAAAAGACTGTCAGTGCCCTGCAGAAGATGTCGGGCGGCAAGGCGATGGTGACCGGCATCGTCTCGGCCAATGGCGGCCGCCGCACGCCGTTTCCCGATGCGGTGCTGCGCGAGGGCGACCGGGTGATCGTCGAGGGTGAGCCCGAGGCGCTGGACCGGATGATCGAGCGGGGCGGGTTGTCGCTGTCGGACCGGACCCACGCACCGGGGTTGGACCTTGTGACGATCGAGGCGATCATCGGGCGGAACTCGCCGCTCGTCGGCAATACGGCCCGCGATTTCGCGCTGTTCGAGCGTACGGGCACGAACCTGCTGGCAGTGAGCCGGCGGGAGCGGCGCTTCTCCGAACGGCTCGGGCAGATCCGCCTGGAGGAGGGCGACGTGGTGCTGCTGCGCGGCAGCCGCACCCAGATGGGCGAGCAACTGCGCGACCTCGATGCACTGCCGCTGGCCGAGCGCAACCTGCAACTGGGGAGCGTCCGCAACCGGCTGCTGCCGATCGGCATCCTCGGGGCGGCCATGCTGGTCACGGCGCTCGGCTGGGCCCCGGTACCGATCGCTTTCTTTGCGGCAGCCGTACTGATCGTCGCCAGCGGCGCGCTGCCGCTGCGCGATATCTACCGGCAGCTCGACGGTCCGATCCTCATCATGCTGGCGGCGCTGATTCCGGTCAGCGACTCGCTGCGCGCGACCGGCGCGACCGACCTGATCGCGGCGTGGCTGGGGCAGATATCGGTTGGGCTGCCGCCGATCGGGGCGCTGGCAATGATCCTCGTCGCGGCGATGGCGGTGACGCCGTTCCTCAACAATGCCGCGACGGTGCTGGTGATGGCGCCGATCGCGGCGACCTTCGCCACCGATCTCGGCCTTCGGCCCGAGGCCTTCCTGATGGCCGTCGCCATCGGCGCCGGCTGCGACTTCCTGACGCCGATCGGGCACCAGTGCAACACCCTGGTGATGGGGCCGGGCGGCTACCGTTTCGGCGATTACTGGCGATTGGGGCTGCCGCTTTCGATCCTCGTCATCGTCATCGCGGTGCCGCTGCTGACGCTGGTCTGGCCGTTAACCTGAGGTGGTGTTGCCCCGCGCGCCCGCTTCCCCTACATACGGCGCTCGCAATTCAAGCGGGCCGAACGGCCTTTCATCATGGTCGCATGTTCGAACCGGAAAAGCGCGAGCGACTTTTCCTGAACATGCTCCATAAGCGGCGGGAGCAGTGCCCTCATGGCGCGCCAGTTCATCTATCACATGCACGGAATGTCCAAGGCTTACGCCAGCGGCAAGAAGGTGCTCGACAATATCCACCTGAGTTTCTACCCCGACGCCAAGATCGGCGTGCTGGGTCCGAACGGCTCGGGTAAGTCGACGCTGCTCCGCATCATGGCCGGCATCGACACCGAGTTCACCGGTGAAGCCTGGGTGGCCGATGGCGCCAAGGTGGGCTACCTGGCCCAGGAGCCGCACCTCGACCCGGCGCTCGACGTCAAGGGCAACGTCATGACCGGCGTCAAGGAGAAGAAGGACGTCATCGATCGCTACAACGAATTGATGATGAACTATTCCGACGAGACCGCCGACGAGGCGACCAAGCTCCAGGACATCATCGACAGCCAGAACCTCTGGGATCTCGACAGCCAGGTCGAAGTCGCCATGGAGGCGCTGGGCTGCCCGCCGGGCGATGCCTCGGTCGATACGCTGTCGGGCGGCGAGAAGCGGCGCGTGGCGCTCTGTGCGCTGCTGTTGTCGAAGCCCGACCTGCTGCTGCTGGACGAACCGACCAACCATCTCGACGCCGAGACCACGGCGTGGCTCGAAAACCATCTGCGCGAATTCCCCGGCGCGGTGCTGATCATCACCCACGACCGCTACTTCCTCGACAACGTCACCGGCTGGATCCTCGAGCTCGATCGCGGCCGCGGCGTGCCCTACGAAGGCAATTACTCGGCCTACCTCAACGCCAAGGCCAAGCGTTTTGCGCAGGAGCAGTCGGAAGACGCGGCTCGCGCCAAGGTGCTGGAGCGCGAGCGCGAGTGGATGGGGCAGAGCCCGCAGGCGCGCATGGCCAAATCCAAGGCGCGTATCCGCGCCTATGACGAGCTGGTGAAGGTCAACGAGGCGCGCACCCAGTCGTCGACGGCGCAGATCATCATTCCGCCGGGCGAGCGGCTGGGCCAGAACGTCATCAATATCGAGGGCGTCACCAAGTCCTATGGCGATCGCGTGCTGATCGACAACCTGACCTTCAAGCTGCCGCCGGGCGGCATTGTCGGGATCATCGGCCCGAACGGCGTCGGCAAGTCGACTTTGTTCCGGATGATCACCGGGCAGGAGAAGCCGGATTCGGGCGAGATCACCATCGCCGACAACGTCAACCTCGGCTATGTCGACCAGAGCCGCGACACGCTCGCACCGAACAAGACGGTGTGGGAGGAGATCTCCGGCGGCAACGAGATCCTGATGCTGGGCAAGCGCGAGATGAACTCGCGCGCCTATACCTCGGCGTTCAACTTCAAGGGCGCCGATCAGCAGCAGAAGGTGGGGAACCTCTCAGGCGGCCAGCGCAACCGCGTGCACCTCGCCAAGATGCTGAAATCGGGCGCCAACGTGCTGCTGCTCGACGAGCCGACCAACGATCTCGACACCGAAACCCTCGCGGCGCTCGAAGAGGCGCTCGAGGAATTCGCCGGCTGCGCCGTGATCATCAGCCACGATCGCATGTTCCTCGATCGGCTGGCCACGCACATGCTGGCCTATGAAGGCGACAGCCATTTCGAGTGGTTCGAAGGCAACTTCCAGGATTACGAGCAGGACAAGATCCGGCGGCTGGGCGCGGACTCGGTGAACAACCACCGGGTGACGTACAAGAAGCTGACGCGGTAATCTTCAGGTCAGATGAGAAAAGGGCGGCATCGGTGATGCCGCCCTTTGCTTTGTCCGCGACGTGGAAGCCCGCCAATCCAGCCGGGGTCAGTCCTTCTCGCCCTCGAGCCGGAGCATTTCACCGCCCTCGCCGAGCGAGATCAGCCCGGTCTTTGCATAGAGATCCAGCTTCGCCCGCGTATCGGCGATGTCGAGGTTGCGCATGGTGAGCTGGCCGATGCGGTCGGCGGGGGTGAACGGGGCGTCCTCGACCTTTTCCATGCTCAGCCGCTCGGGCGCATAGGTGAGGTTCGGGCTTTCGGTGTTGAGGATCGAGTAGTCGTTACCGCGGCGCAGCTCGAGCGTCACTTCGCCGGTGACGGCGTTGGCCACCCAGCGCTGGGCGGTCTCGCGCAGCATCAGGGCCTGGCTGTCGAACCAGCGGCCCTGGTAAAGCAGGCGCCCCAGCCGCAGGCCGCTGATGCGGTACTGCTCGATGGTGTCCTCGTTGTGGATGCCGGTGACCAGGCGCTCGTAGGCGATGTGCAGCAGCGCCATGCCCGGCGCCTCGTAGATGCCGCGGCTCTTGGCCTCGATGATGCGGTTCTCGATCTGGTCGCTCATGCCGAGGCCGTGACGGCCGCCAATGGCGTTGGCTTCGAGGAACAGCGCGACGGGATCGGTAAAGCTCTGGCCGTTCAGCGCGACGGGCTGGCCCTCGGCGAAACGCACCACCACCTTTTCGGCAGGAACGTTCACGTCGTCGCGCCAGAACGGCACGCCCATGATCGGGTTGACGATCTTGATGCCGGTGTCGAGGCTTTCGAGATCCTTGGCCTCGTGCGTGGCGCCGAGGATGTTGCTGTCAGTCGAGTAAGCCTTCTCGGCGCTCATCTTGTAGGCAAAGCCGTGCGAGGTGAGGAACGCCGACATCTCGGAGCGGCCGCCCAGCTCGTCGATGAACTGCTGATCGAGCCAGGGCTTGTAGATGCGCAGGTTCGGGTTGGTCAGCAGGCCGTAGCGGTAGAAGCGTTCGATATCGTTGCCCTTGAAGGTCGAGCCGTCGCCCCAGATGTTGACGCCATCTTCCTGCATGGCCGAGACCAGCATGGTGCCGGTGACGGCGCGGCCGAGCGGGGTGGTGTTGAAGTAGGTGATGCCGCCGGTCGAGACGTGGAAGGCGCCGGACTGGATGGCGGCGATACCCTCGTGCACCAGCTGAGTGCGGCAATCGACCAGCCGCGCCTTCTCGGCGCCGAAATCCATGGCCTTCTTGGGGATCTCGTCATAGTCGGCCTCGTCGGGCTGGCCGAGATTGGCGGTATAGGCATAGACCTTGGCGCCCTTGAGCTTCATCCACAACAGGGCCGCACTGGTGTCGAGGCCGCCGGAAAAGGCGATGCCGACTTTTTCTCCCTTGGGCAGGCTCTTCAGGATCGTACTCACAGGGGGGGGACTCCAGTCGGCTCATAGGTTGGCGGGGACGCTGTTGGCCCGCGCGAATAACAAATTTCGTGAGGCTCGCATAGCAGCGGGCTTGATCGATTTCCCAGGCATCGCGGCGCTGCTATGGAGACGGCGCAACACGAACGGGGTCTCACGAGATGGCTGACTGGTCTCCCTCCACCTACCTGAAGTTCGAGGACGAGCGGACGCGGCCGGCGCACGACCTGCTGGCCCGGGTGCCGCTCGAAGCGCCGGCACTGGTCGTCGACATGGGCTGTGGGCCAGGTAACTCGACCGAGCTTCTCGTTGAGCGCTACCCCGCTGCCGAGGTGACCGGGCTCGATAGCTCGCCCAATATGCTCGCGGAGGCACGGCAGCGGCTGCCGGGCGTCAGCTTTGCCGAGGCGGACGCAGGCTCCTGGATCCCGGATATCGGCACGCAACTGGTGTTCGCCAACGCCATCTACCAGTGGGTGCCGGACCATCTTGCCGTGTTCCCCCGCATCGTGACGGCGCTGCCGGAGGGCGGCGTGCTGGCAGTGCAGATGCCCGACAACATGGCGGAACCCTCGCATGTGCTGATGCGCAAGGTGGCGGCCGAAGGGCCGTGGGCCACGAAGCTCAAGGGGGCCGCACGTCAGCCCCTGCCGCCGGCGCGGGTGTACTACGATGCGTTGCGCCCGGTGGCCCGCCACATCGACATCTGGCACACCATTTACAATCACGTGCTCGATGGCCCCGCGGCGATCGTCGAGTGGGTGAAAAGCACGGGGCTCAGGCCATTCATCGACCCGCTGGAGACGGCCGAGCGCGAACAGTTCGCCGCGCGCTACCTTGCCGAGATCACCGAGGCCTATCCGCGTACCGTGGACGGCAAGGTGCTGCTGCGCTTCCCGCGGCTGTTCATCGTGGCGGCGAAGTAGGGCGATCCCTGTATTCGCTCCCCCGGGGAGCTTCGGCTGTCGGGCTGACAGTTTTCTCCACCCGCTCGGTGTTATCCCCGCGAAAGCGGGGACCTCCGTTTGCGATCGTGCGTCAGGCACGAAAACAGAGGTTCCCGCTTTCGCGGGAATGACCCGGTGGGGGCGCGGCCTGACTAAGTGCCCATGAGCTTTCGCTGGGATGAGGTCCGGTGGAGGAGGCGGGGCAGTGGCAGTCTGCGCGGCAAGCTGGCCACTGGCGGCCGGCGGTGCTAGATGCGCGCTTTGCTTTCTCTTGAGGCAGGTCATGACCTCTCCCTTTGAAATCGACTTCGACGGCGCGCTGATCCGCGGCGAGGCTGACGGCTTCGGCATTCCAGTGGTGTTCCTCCATTCGGGCGTCACCGACCGGCGCATGTGGTCCGAACAGATGCGCCAGCTGGCGGCCGAGGGCTATCATGTCATCAGCTATGACCGCCGCGGCTATGGCCAGACCGAAACAGCCGACGTGCCGTTCAACCACCTGGTCGATCTCGAAGCCGTGCTCGACCGGCTGAGCGTCCATGCGGCGATCTTCGTCGGCTCGTCGATGGGCGGCGGGCTGGCCATCGACTTTGCGCTCGAACATCCGAACCGCACCGTGGCGCTGGTGCTGGTGGGCACGGCGGTGACCGGGGCCGAGGGCTATGAGCTCGATGAGGAAGTCGAGCAGCTCGAAGAGGCGTTCGAATACGCGAGAGAACGCGGCAATATCAGCACCGCCAACCGCATCCAGGCGCACCAGTGGCTCGATGGTCCCTATGGCGAAGCGGGGCGGGTGACCGGCCCGGTGCGCGAGCTGTTCCTCGCCATGAACGAGATCCACCTCAACAATGCCCCGTTGACGCAGGAAGAGCGGCCGGAATCGGCGTTCCAGAACCTCTTGGCCATCACTGCGCCGACACTGCTGGTGGTCGGCGAACTCGATTGCTCCGACATCGTCGCCATCCACGAGGATCTGAGCGAAGAGCTGGAGAACGCCTTCGCAGTGGTGCTCGAGGACACGGCGCATTTCCCCAGTCTCGAGCGGCCCGACCTGTTCGACCCGATCCTGTTCGAGTTCCTCGAAGCGGTGACGGGGCAGGGCGAGGATGACGAGGACGAGGGCGAGGACTGACTGCTACGCCGCCGCGATGTGGCCGAGGCTTATCTGCTCCGTCCTTGGCCTCCCCACCGGGTGTCATCCCTGCGAAAGCAGGGACCCATTTCGCCTCTCATTCGAGCTGTAAGTTGGGTCCGTGCTTTCGCAGGGATGACATCGTGTGTGGTGCGAGCGTTGCGGGTCACTACCGCTTCCCGGGCTCTATTCCGCCCCCACTCTCCCAAAGCTGCGCCGGAACGCACTCGGGCTGACGCCGGTCCGTGTCCGGAAGTGGTGGCGCAGGGTTTCCTGGCTGCGAAAGCCGCTGGCCTCGGCGATGGCGTCGAGGCCGAAATCCGTGGTTTCCAGCAGCTCCTTGCAGTGCTCGACCCGCTCGGCGATCAGCCAGGTGAGCGGGCTCATCCCGGTCGCGTCGTTGAAGTGACGAATCAAGCTGCGCTCGGACAGCCTTGCCAGCTCAGCCATCCGGGCAATGCTCCAGGCCTCGTTTAGGCGCTGGCGCAGGGCATCAAGCAGCGGGCCGATGCGGCCGCGGCGTTCCTTCGCCACCGGCCGCGCCACGAACTGCGCCTGGCCGCCGTCGCGATGCGCCGGCAGCACCAGACGGCGGGCCACGGTGTTGGCGACCTCGGCGCCGTAATCCTCGCGGACGATGTGGAGGCATAGGTCGATGCCGGCTGCCGAGCCGGCCGCGGTGAGGAGCGTCCCATCCTCGCAATAGAGGATATCAGGCACGACCTCGATTGACGGAAACTCCGAGCGCAGGATCTCGGCGTAGCGCCAGTGCGTGGTGGCGCGTCGCCCCTCCAGCAGCCCGGCACGGGCCGGAACGAAGACGCCTGAACAGAGGGTCGCGATGCGGGCACCGCGGGCATGGGCGGCGCGGAGCGCCGAGATCAGCGGTTCGGGCACCGGCGTCATGGCGCCGCGCCAGCCGGGGATGACGATCAGCCCGGCTTCGTCCAGCCGGTCGAGATCGTAATTGGCGGCAACGCTGATGCCGCCGCCGGCGCGATACGGGCCAGGCTCGATGCCGACGATTTCGTGCGTGTACCAGTCGAGATGGGCGAATTCCGGCCGCGCCAGACCAAAGATTTCGACGGCGATGCCGAACTCGAACATGCAGAGCTGGTCATAGGCGAGAATGGCGACGTGGCGGTTGGGCTTGTCCATGATGGCGATATCTTACCGCATATTGGCATTCCCGCCACTCACCGATGCGGCCATTGTGCGGCAAGTTCCGGCCATTCAACGCCTGAGGAGGCACAGAAATGCCGAGTAACGTTGCCGTTGTTCCCGCCGCCGCTTCCACCGAGGCTCTGCAGCATTTTTCCAGCAAGCTCGGGTTCGAAACAGACTGCTGGGACGTCCACGATGCTTTGAGCCGCGGGGTCGATGATTTCGTGCTGCTCGATGTGCGCAGCCCGACGCACTATGCCGAAGGGCATGTGCCCGGTGCGATCAACCTGCCGCACGGCAAGATCACCCAGCGCAAGATGGCGGAGTGGCCGGAGGGGACGCTGTTCGTCACCTATTGCGCCGGCCCGCATTGCAACGGCGCCGACAAGGGTGCGTTGCGGCTCGCCCAACTCGGCTTGCCGGTCAAGCTGATGATTGGCGGTGTCACTGGCTGGCTGGATGAAGGGTTCTCGCTGGCGACCGGCGGGGCTGTCGGCGATCTCGCGCCACGGCAGGCGGCGGAATAAGTTCCGCTGATCTCGCAAATGCCCTTGCCAGTTAAGCTGCTCCGGCGACAAGCTCCGCCCGAACTGATGCTTTGGGAAGGGCTCGAACAATGAAGCGGATTATCTTAGGCGCCATGGCTGCGGCTGTGGTGCTCATCACGCCGGCGCTGGCCTGCGAAACCATCACCAGCACCAAAGTGAAGGTCAGCGCCTGTATCGACACGTCGGGCTGGATGACGCAGACGCCGGCCGGCGACCAGGAGTTTCTCTACTTTTCGAACGATGAGACGATGGGTTTTGCGGTGATCAACGAGAATGCGGCCTGGCCCGTCTCGAAGTACCGTGAAGCGATCCTCAGCAACGCTGCGGCGGCTGCGCTCGACGCCAAGCCGGAGAACGTCACCATCGTCGGCGAGCGGCTCGAGAATATCGGCGGCAAGTCCTGGAACGTCATCGAGTACCAGGTGCAGATTCCAGATGGGGCGTTGCTGTTCCAGAATTTCTACTATGTCGAAGCGGGGTTCGGCTCGAGCCAGTTCGTCTATTGGAGCGCACCCGAGGGAGGAACGTCGACGGCGTTCCGCGCCGGGCAGATGCTGGCTACGGTAGCATTCACCGAGTAAGGGAAGGGCGGCCACCAGGGCCGCCCCGCCTTCGACTAGATGGCCAGCAGGCCATCGAAGTGCTGGCCGAGCTGGGCCGTCGGCAGGTTGGTAAGGTCCTTGGGCAGTTCGGCGACGATGCTGTCGCGCAGCCCCTTGCTGAACGCGGGCCTGAGGTCGCCCAGCGCCGTCGGCGCGGCAGCGACGATCAACTGATCGAAAGCGCGCTGCTGGTGCTTGCGATCGAGCTCCTCGGCGACGCTCTCGACGAAGCGCCGCTCGCGGACTGCAACGGGATCCGACGAGGGTTCCATGGCGCTGCGGCCCTGGCCCACCGACGAGAAGCTCCGGCCCGGACGATCCGCCATGATCTCGCCGGCCTTGAGCGGCGTCTGCTCGAACATCAGGTCGTCGACAGCCTGCAATCCCTTGCCGGGGCCGTGGTTCTCGAACACCTTGGCCGTTGCTCCATCGGCGATGAGGATCCAGGTGACCTTGGCTTTCATGGCTTGCTCCTTTGGTGGGTACGAGAAGGCTAACGCAGGACGTGGCGATTGGTTTGATCAGCATCAAGGTGGGTTGTGCGGCCAATCACAAACTCTGATTTGTCGCTGGGGCGTGGGCGCTGCTAGAAGGCGAGGCTCCCGCCCGGAAGGACACGCGTTTGGCGTCCGTCACCAGCACCGACCACACCAGCAGCGATAGCGGCCTTGCCGCCGGCATCGCCACCTATGTGATGTGGGGCTTCCTGCCGCTGCTGTTCAACCTGCTCAACCATGTGGGGGCTGCGACAGTGGTCGCCAACCGGACGCTCTGGTCGCTGCTGGTCCTGGGCGTCATCATGATCCTCGGCGGGCGCCTGGCCGAGGTGCGCGCGGCGCTGCGCGACCCGCGCACCGTGACCTCGATGGCGCTGGCGGCGCTGATCCTCGGCGCCAACTGGCTGATCTACATTTATGCCGTCGAGACCGGGCAGGTGCTGGAAGCGAGCTTCGGTTACTTCATCCTGCCGCTGGTCAACGTGGCGACCGGCGTGTTGCTGCTCGGCGAGCGGCTCAACCGCTGGCAATTGGTGGCCATCGCCATTGCGGCGGTCGCCATCGCCATCCAGGCGGTTTCCATCGGCGGCATCCCTTACGTGGCACTGGGCCTGGCGCTCACCTTTGCGGTCTATGGGTATCTGCGCAAGACCGCCAAAGTCGGATCTGCGCCAGGCCTGTTCGTCGAAACCATAGTGCTGGCGCCACTCGCCATCGCGTTTCTCGGCTACAGCTTCGTGCGCGACGGCGGCCTCGGCTGGCACGCCGACCCGTATTCGCTTTCGCTCTTGGCGCTGACCGGGCCGGCGACGGTGGTGCCGCTGCTGCTGTTCGCCTTCGCGGTGCAGCGGCTGAAGATGACCACCGTCGGCATGCTGCAATACATCGCGCCCTCGATCACCTTCATCCTCGCCATCACCCTGTTCGGCGAGCACCTCAATGCGGTGCGGCTTGGCAGCTTTGCGCTGATCTGGGTGTCGCTGATCGTTTACACCACCGATTCCGTGCTGCGGCGCCGCCGGGCGACAGCATGACGGAGCCGATGCCGGCGCTGACGCTGAACGGGCGGGTCGATGGCACATTCGTGGTCGAGGCGGCGGCGGTCGAGTCGACAGCGCGCCCGGAACTGCTGCTGACCTATGCCGGCGTTGTTGGCGATCGGCACGAGGGGCTGGTGCGCCCCAGTGGAGCACGTGAGCCGTGGTATCCGCGCGGCACGCCGATGCGCAACGAGCGGCAGCTCTCGATCCTCAGCGCCGAGGAGCTGGCCGAAATCGCGGCGACGCTCAGCCTGCCGCAGATCCTAGGTGAATGGGTCGGGGCCAATCTCATCCTTTCGGGCATTCCGCACCTTACCCGCCTGCCGCCGCGCAGCCTGATGCTGTTCCCGTCGGGGGCCACCATCCGCATCGACGGCGACAACGACCCGTGCCGGAAGACCGGCAGGACGATCGCGGCACAGTTTCCAGGCCGGGACGATATCGAGTTCGGCTTCGTCAAGGCAGCGATGGGCAAGCGCGGGCTGGTCGGCTGGGTCGAGCGCGAGGGAGCGATCCGCACAGGGGATGCGGTGAAGGTGCGGACCTGGCGGCAGGCGAGTTACCCGGGGTAGGGCCTGGCGAATGCTCATATGAGATGATGTGCTGACGCCGAGTACGAGAGCCGACACTCTGCACGTGCCCCAAACTCGGTGTCATCCCAGCGAAAGCTGGGACCCAACTCGCCACAGCGCAAGCGGATGCTTGGGTCCCAGCTTTCGCTGGGATGACGGCCGGTGGGTGGTCCAGGATCGATGCTAACCGACGACGCTGACGTAAAGCGACAGCGACCTGGGGATGCCCCCTAAACCCCCGGCCGCGCCTGCCGGATCGTTTCCGCCACCCGCTCGAACACCGCGCCGAACGGTGTCGCTTCGCGCCACACCAGCGACAGCTGCCGCCGGGCGCCGGGGGATTGCAGGCGGCGGATGCGGATGCGGTTGCCGATGGCTTCCTTCTTCAGGGCGATCTCGGGCAGGAGCGTGATGCCCTGGCCGTTGGCGACGAACTCGACGATGGTCGAGAGCGAGGTGGCGGCAAAGGTGCGCCGGGCGGCGTCCGGATCGAGGGCGCAAGCGGCAATGGCCTGGTCGCGAAAGCAATGGCCTTCATCGAGCAGCAGCATCCGGTCGCCGTCGATCTCGGCCATGGGGACCGGGTCGGCGGCGTTGTCGCCCGCCCCGGTGGCGAGGACGAATTCGTCGGCAAACAGCGGGGCGGCGGTGAGGCGGGGGCCACCGGCTTTCGGCTCGCTGGCGATCAGCGCCAGGTCGAGACTGCCGTCGGCGAGACTGTCGACGAGGCTGTCGGTGCGGCTTTCCGAAACGGTGAAGCTCAGTTCCGGCAGTTCGCGCTGCAACGCCGGGAACACGTGCGGCAGCAGGTAGGGGGCGACCGTCGGGATTACGCCCAGCCGCAGTGGCCGCGAGGGTGTGCCGCGCTGGCCGCCGACAAAGGCCATCAGCCCTTCAGTCTGTTCGAGAATCGGGCGCACCCGCTCGATGAACTCGCGGCCGAGCGGCGTCAGCCGCACCGATCTGCCGAGGCGATCGAACAGCGGGCCGCCGCACAGCTCCTCGAGTTGACGGATCTGCTGGCTGAGGCCGGGCTGGGTGACGTGGTTGCGCTCGGCGGCGCGGCCGAAGTGGCCGGTTTCCGCCAGCGCAACGGCATACTGCATCTGCCGAAGGGTGATCATAATTTCAGATTATCACGCTGAGAAGTGCAATCAATTGGCATTATGCCTCGGCGCCGGGGCACAATGGAACCATTCCAAAGTGTGGGGCCAGGACGATCGCGCGGGCCGCGCGAACAGTCACCGTCGCGTCACCCGGAAACCCTATCGCAATACGACAACTCGAGATCTACGGAGACGACCATGGACGCAGCAAACGAAGGTGGCGCGGGCAAATGTCCGGTGCCGCATGGCAGCGCGGGCCGCAGCAATCGTGACTGGTGGCCGAACCAGCTGGACCTGTCGGTGCTGCACCAGCACACGGCTTTGTCCAACCCGATGGGGTCGGCGTTCGATTACGCCCAGGCGTTCAACAAGCTCGACCTCAAGGCGTTGAAGGCCGACCTCACCGCCCTGATGACCGATTCGCAGGATTGGTGGCCCGCCGATTTCGGGCACTATGGTCCGCTGTTCATCCGCATGGCCTGGCATAGCGCCGGCACCTATCGGGTGGCCGATGGCCGTGGTGGCGGTGGTGGCGGGCAGCAGCGCTTTGCGCCGCTCAACAGCTGGCCCGACAACGTCAACCTCGACAAGGCCCGGCGCCTGCTCTGGCCGATCAAGCAGAAATACGGCTCGGCCATCTCGTGGGCCGACCTGATGATCCTCACCGGCAACGTCGCGCTCGAATCGATGGGCTTCAAGACCTTCGGCTTCGGTGGCGGGCGCGCCGACACCTGGGAGCCCGAGCTCGACATCTACTGGGGCAAGGAAGGCCAGTGGCTCTCCGACGAGGAGCGCTACGGTGGTGAGCGCGATCTCGAAAGCCCGCTGGCGGCGGTGCAGATGGGCCTGATCTACGTCAACCCGGAGGGCCCGGCCGGCAACCCGGATCCGCTCGCCTCGGCGCGCGATATTCGCGACACCTTCGCCCGCATGGCAATGAATGACGAAGAGACGGTGGCGCTGATCGCTGGCGGCCATACCTTCGGCAAGACCCATGGCGCGGGCGACGCAAAGCTCGTCGGGGTCGAGCCGGAAGCAGCCGGCATCGAGGAGCAGGGGCTCGGCTGGGTCAGCTCGTTCGGTACCGGCAAGGGCGGCGACGCCATCGGCTCCGGCCTCGAAGTCACCTGGACCTCGACGCCGACCAAGTGGAGCAACAACTTCTTCTGGAACCTGTTCGGCTACGAGTGGGAATTGACCAAGAGCCCGGCCGGCGCGCATCAGTGGACGCCCAAGCACGGCATGGGCGCCAGTTCGGTGCCGGACGCGCATGACCCGGAACGGCGCCACGCTCCCTCGATGCTGACCTCCGACCTGGCGCTGCGGTTCGACCCGGCCTACGAGAAGATCTCGCGCCGGTTCTTCGAGAACCCCGACCAGTTCGCCGACGCCTTCGCCCGCGCCTGGTTCAAGCTGACCCACCGCGACATGGGCCCAAAGGTCCGCTATCTCGGCCCGGAAGTGCCGGCGGAAGACCTGATCTGGCAGGATCCTATCCCGACGGTTACGCACGAGCTGGTCAACGACGCCGACATTGCGACCCTCAAGGCCAAGATCCTCGCGACCGGCCTCACCGTCTCCGAGCTGGTGAGCACGGCCTGGGCCTCGGCTTCGACCTATCGCGGCTCGGACATGCGCGGCGGCGCCAACGGGGCGCGCATCCGCCTCGCGCCGCAGAAGGATTGGGCGGTGAACCAGCCCGAGCAACTGGGCAAGGTACTCGGCCACCTCGAGGCTATCCAGGCCGAGTTCGGCAAGCCGGTGTCGCTGGCCGACCTGATTGTGCTTGCCGGCTCGGTGGGTATCGAGAAGGCGGCCAAGGCTGCGGGGCTCGAGCTCACGGTGCCGTTTACTCCCGGGCGCGCCGACGCGAGCGCCGAGCAGACCGATGCGGCATCGTTCGCGCCGCTCGAACCGACGGCGGATGGCTTCCGCAACTATTCGAACGGCCGCCAGCGGCTGTCGCCGGAGGAGAACCTGGTCGATCGGGCGCAACTGCTGGGCCTCACCGCGCCGGAAATGACCGTGCTGGTGGGGGGACTTCGCGCCCTCAAGGCCGGCCAGCCGCAGCATGGCGTGCTGACCACTCGGCCGGAGACGCTGACCAACGACTTCTTCGTCAATCTGCTCGACATGGGCACGAAGTGGCGGCCGGCGTCGGAAGATCACAGCGTCTACCAGGGCGTCGATCGCGTCACCGGCGAGCCCAAATGGACCGCCACCCGCGTCGACCTGATCTTCGGCTCGCACTCGCAGCTGCGCGCGCTTGCCGAAGTCTATGGCCAGTCGGATGCGACCGAGAAGTTCGCGAAGGATTTCGTCGCGGCCTGGGTCAAGGTGATGAACGCCGATCGGTTCGATCTGGTGTGATCTTTGCCGCTGTGCTTCGGAAGTGGGGCTTGGCCGCTGGCCAAGTCCGCCGGTGTGGGGCTCCGTATTGACCCCACCACCGGTGTCATCCCTGCGAAAGCAGGGACCCATCGCGCCGCTAGCGCAGGTGGAGAGTTGCTCCCTGCTTTCGCTGGGATGACATGCGGTGGAGAGGAGAGGCGGTGCCCGTCACGTCCGCTCTCTTTCCGTTCTTCCCCGCAAGGGGGAGATGCCGAGAGGCCGGTGACAACACCGTACCTAACACGCCGTCACCAAACTCTCTGCAATTTGAATCAAATTTCCGTCCTTACCTTCAGCGCATGCACTTAACTGGCAGGCCAATCTGACCTCGTACGGCAGAAGCCGGAGGGAAGTGACATGACTGAGATGGAAGAAGGCACCACCCGAGCGTTTTCGACGTTCAGGGTCCTCAACGGTGACTCCAACATCGTGGAACGCGATCAGCTGTTCCGCAACATGGCCCAGCTCTACTCCTACGTGTCGGATCGCTGCGATGACGAGCAGGTCGCGCAGTACGACGAGGTGTTGTGCCAGCTGGCCGAGTTGGTTGAATCCGAGGCGCGTGCCCATGTGGCCAAGCTTCTGGCGCCGCTCGACCGCGCGCCGGGCAATGTGGTGGTCAAGCTCGCCAATGACGAGATCGAGGTGGCGCAGCCGCTGCTCGAATTCTCCAATGTGCTGAGCGACGACGACCTGATCGAGATCATCGCCAACCAGACCGAGGAGCATCGCGTCGCCATTGCCGGCCGCACGCAGGTGCCGGAGCGGGTGGGTGAAGCCATCGTCGAGCACGGCGAGACCGCCTCGGTGATCAAGCTGGTGCGCAACAGCAATGCCGAGATCGGCCAGCAGGCGCTGGAGCGCCTCGCCGAGCGGGCCGCGTCCGATGCCGCCATCGCTGCCGACCTCAGGGGTCGCGAGGATCTCGACTGGAAGAGCCTCGGCGGCAAGATCGAAGCGGTCGGCGATCGGGTCCGCGAGACCATGTCGCGCATCGATCCGCGGGTCGATCCGGTCACCGTCGGCAAGGTGCAGGCAGTGGTCTACAACCGCATGCGCAACCGCGCCGGGTTCTCCAGCCAGGAGTGGAAAGTCGCGTACAACCAGGTGAAGGCGCTGTCGGATCGGAAGCAACTCGACGAGCGCGCGCTGATCCGCTTTGCCCGCTTCGGTTACGGCCACCACACTGCCGCAGCGCTCACCATGCTGCTGCGCGTCGGGCCGGAAGTTTTCGTCAAGTGGCTCGCCATGCAGGACTATGTGGCGATCACCGTGGCGCTGCGCGCCCTGGGTATCCAGCCCGACCTGTTCGAGGCGATGATCGCCTCGATGCCGTGGCGCGACCTGCCGAGCCAGGCCGACCTGCAGAATGTCCGCCGGCGCTTCGAAGCGCTCAGCAAGGACGAAGCGGTCGGCATCTTCGAGCTCTGGCGCACCCATGCCTTCCGTCGCCGACTTCCCAACGAGGAAGTCGTCGGCGCCGCCTGATCCAAAGCCTGTCCAACTCTTCGACGGCAGTCCGCAAGGGCTGCCGTTTTTTTGTTGTGAGGGTCCGATTACGCCGACGGAATGGTCGACCCGCGGCGTGATCCTTACGTTCCCCTAGACCAAGCGGTTCGACGCATATAAAGATATCTTTATATCTCGCGAGGCTGCATGAACGACACAGCGGATTTGGTGGGGGTGCTGCGCGCGGCGGGGGAAACGACCCGGCTGCGGCTTCTGGCATTGCTGGCCGATGGCGAGCAGTCGGTCAAGGACCTCACCGAAATTCTGGGCCAGAGCCAACCGCGGGTGTCGCGGCACCTGAAGCTGTTGGCCGATGCCGGGCTGATCACCCGCAATGCCGAGGGAGCCTGGGCCTATTATGGGCTGGCGCCCGAGGGGGCTGGCGGCGACCTGGCGCGCTGGCTGATCGGACGGCTGTCGGCCGACGATGCCGATCGCATGCGGGACCGGCAGCGGCTCGAGGCGGTGCGACTCAACCAGGCCGAACAGGCGGCGGCCTATTTCGCCAAAGTGGCCGACAGCTGGGACCTGCTGCGCTCGCTGCATGTGCCGGAAGAGGCGGTGGAAGCAGCGATCGTCGCGGCGCTGGAGGGCAGGGTGGTCGACACGCTGATCGACCTCGGCACCGGCACCGGACGGATGCTGGAACTCCTGGCCGGGCATTATCGGCGCGGCATCGGCATCGATGCGAGCCGCGAAATGATCGCGGTGGCGCGCGCCAAGCTCGCCTCCTGCGCCATCGGCCACGCGCAGGTGCGGCTCGGCGACATTGCCGATCTCGACGCCGGCGCCGGCCGGGCCGACGTGATCGTCATCCACCAGGTGCTGCATTATTTCGACGATCCGGGCCGGGTACTGGCGCAGGCCCGTCGCGCCCTGAAGCCAGGCGGCGAGATGCTCATTGTCGACTTCGCGCCGCACGGGCTCGAATTCCTCCGCTCGCACCACGCCCACCGGCGCCTGGGGCTCAGCGAGGCGCAGATGGTCGGCTGGGCGCGCGCCGCCGACCTCGAGGTCAGCGATCTCAAATCCTTTCCACCCACCAATCCGACCGAGGGGCTCACCGTGTGCCTCTGGCGGCTCACCGACGAGACGGACAGCCCGATATGAGTACTGACTACACCGACCGCCCGAGCCGCATGCGCCCGGACGAGCGGCCCGATTTCCAGGTCTCGTTCGAGTTCTTTCCGCCCAAGACCGACGTCATGGAAGAGCGGTTCTGGGACTCGATCCACAAGCTCGCCCCGCTGCATCCGCGTTTCGTGTCGGTGACCTACGGCGCCGGCGGTTCGACGCGCGAGCGCACGCTCCGGATGGTCAGCCGGGTGAAGGCCGAGACCGGCGTCGATGCAGCGGCGCATCTCACTTGCGTCGGGGCGCCGCGGGACGAGGTTGATGCCGTGGTGCGCGGGTACCAGGAGGCGGGGATCAGCCGCATCGTGGCATTGCGCGGCGACCCGGCCGAAGGCATCGGCAAACCCTTCATCCCGCATCCGGAGGGGTACAAGGATGCTGCCGATCTGGTCGCGGGCATCCGTCGCATCGGGGATTTCGATATCTCGGTGGCGGCGTATCCCGAGAAGCACCCGCAAAGCCCAAGCTGGGAAGCCGACATCGACAACCTGAAGCGCAAGCTCGATGCCGGTGCGACCCGCGCCATCACCCAGATGTTCTTCGACAACGACGACTACTTCCGTTTCGTCGAGCGGGCGCAGGCGGCCGGCATTACCGCGCCGATCGTGCCGGGCATCCAGCCGATCCATTCGTTCAAGCAGATTTCCGGCTTTGCGGCGCGCTGCGGCGCCTCGATCCCCGGCTGGGTGGCCGAGCGGTTCGATGGGCTGGACGACGACCCCGAGACCCATGCGCTGGTTGCATCGGCGGTCGCCGCTGAGCAGGTCTTGGAACTGGTCGATAATGAGATTACGGAATTTCACTTCTTTACGCTGAACCGCTCCAACCTGGTGCTGGCGCTGGCGCGGTTGCTGGGGGCGCGGCCCGACTGAGTTGAGGTTGTTCAGCGTCCGTTCAGGTGGACTCGGGCAGCGTCCATGGTGGGGCAGTGCCCCGGCCATCCACAAAATGGCCACGTTAATTGGCTTCCGTCGGGCAGTGGGGACGGGGGCAAGTTGAAGGACAGCAGCCTATGAAACTCGATGGCAAGGTGAAGGGCGGACTGGCTTGGGCCGGTCTCGTCGTCATCCTCGCGGTGCCCGCCGCGAACATGGTCGTCGGCAACCCGACCAGCGGCACGGCGAACAGCGCGGTGACGACTGCGGACGCCAGCGCCGCCAAGCCCCTGTTGAAGGTTCCTGCTACAGCCAAGCCTGCCGCGACGGATCCCATCCAGACCGCGAGCGCCACGACCGATGATCCGGTCGACAAGCTGCTCTCGAAGGGCAAGAAGCTGCCCTCGTACATTTCCGACGGCGACGGCGCCACGCCGTCGAAGCCCGTCGCCTCGAAGCCGAGTGCCCCGGTACAGTTGAAGCCGGTCTCGCCAACGACGCCGATCAAGTCGCCGACCACGGTCGCGACGGTCGCGCCGACCGAGACTCCACCGGTGCCGCTGCCGCGTGATGCGCGTCCGAAGGCTACCGTGGTTGCGGCGCTGCCGGCTGCTGAGAAGCCGCTGATCATCGACGAGAACAAGGTGCGCCAGCAGGAGAATGCCACGGTCGAGCCGTTCCCGTTGAGCGACGACGAGGTGGTGACCGGCGATCAGCTCGAGGAATGGGATTCGGGATCGCTCGCCGACTACCTCGAGCGCAAGGGCCTGTTGTCGCAGAGCTCGGCTGAGGATGGCTACGACCCGGACGGGTTCTTTCTCGACGAGGGACCGAACAAAAAGAAGAAGCCGGTGCAGGACGACGACTTCTTCTTTTTCTGAAACCTGCGGCCGCCTCTTGAGGCGGCCGAGCCTTCTGGGGGCCCGACGATGCAATCCGCCGCATGTCTCATGGCTATGAAATTCCCGTTCGGCGGCTATTGTGCGCCGAGATCGGAGAGCCACATGTCGGTCTGGCAACGCCTTAGCGCCTTTATCGGGTCGGCCTCGGAGCGCACCGGCCTGGTTGGCTCTATCATCAATGCGCTGGATCCCGATACCTGGCTGCCCGGTGGCCGCGACGCCGCGTTCACGCTGGCGCTGATCGCGCTGTCGGCCAAGATGGCGGTGTCGGACGGCGTGGTCACCGCCTCGGAGCTGCGCGCCTTCCAGCGCACCGTCGAGATTCCGCCGGGGATCGAAGAGCAGGTCGACAAGCTGTTCAAGCTGGCCCAGCAGGATGTGGCCGGCTACGAGGCCTATGCCAAGAAGGTGCGGCGCTTCTTCATCGACAGCCCCGATACGCTGGAGCACGTGCTCGACAGCCTGTTCTTCATCGCTTCGGCCGACGGCATGATCCACGAGGCCGAGCTCGAGTACCTGAAGAATGTCAGCGACATTTTCGGTTTCGACGATGCGCGCTTCGAGCAGTTGACCTCGCAGCACGTGCTGTTCGATCGGGGTGCCGACCCCTATATCGTCTTGGGTCTCGCGCCCAGCGCCGAGCGTGAAGAAGTGAAGCGGGTCTATCGCCTGCTGGTCGCCGAGCACCACCCCGACCGGTTGATCGCCAAGGGCGTGCCCGAGGAACTGATCGACGTGGCGACGGCGCGCATGGCGGCGATCAACAACGCCTACAACCAGATCATGAAGCGCGCCGCCTGAGGGCGCGCAACCTGCCTCAGCGCTTGACTGGACCGGGCCGCGTCCCCCATATGCGCCTCGCCAGTTGACCGGGTGGCCGCTCCTGTTTCCGTGGGAGAGGAAAGTCCGGGCTCCATCGAAATACGGTGACGGCTAACGGCCGCCGGGGGCGACCCCAGGGAAAGTGCCACAGAAAGCAAACCGCCTCGCGTTCGCGCGCGGTAAGGATGAAAGGGTGCGGTAAGAGCGCACCGCGGACCTGGCAACAGGGACGGCACGGCAAACCCCACCGGGAGCAAGACCAAATAGGGATGACACGGGGCTTAGGCCCCAGCCGGTTTTCGAGGCCTGTCATCCGGGTTGGTTGCATAAGGCCGGCAGTAATGCCGGTCAAAGATGAATGGCCGCCACGCCAGCGCCGTGAGGCGCAGGCCCTACAGAACCCGGCTTATAGGTCAACTGGCACTTTCCCTTGACCGAGCATCTTACGATTGGGCGGCTGCTCCATGCACCGTGCCTGCAGTCGGCGTGCCCTCTCCCGTTTACGGGGGAGGGGGACCACGCGCAAGCGTGGTGGGTGGGGGGAGCCCCACGCTTTGACCTAAAGGTGATCCTACGCGCCGACGGGGGCGGATGGGGCAGGGCCGGCGTTGTGGCTCCCCCCTCCACCACGCTTGCGCGTGGTCCCCCTCCCCCGCAAGCGGGAGAGGTTGCGCCGACTGCCAGTCAGGTGCACGTCGTAAGTCACATATTTACGACTCTATGTATGAAAAACTTGACACTATGTCTGTTTCATCTTACATGCCTCCCAACACTGAGCTAAAGGCTGGGAGGCCTCGATGAGCTACAAGGAATGGGAAGCGGTGGTGGGCATCATCGCGTCGATCGTGATTGCCGCCTGGGTGATTTTCGAGGCGCTGACCAACCCACCTGCGACGGTCGTAACGGTGGCCAGCCGGCTGCTCTGGGCCATCCTCTACGGCGTGCTGTTCAATATCGCGGCCATGATCGTGACGGCGATCCTCGTCTCGATTGCGCGGCGCAGCGAGTTCAAGGACGAGAAGGCCGACGAGCGCGACAAGGCGGTGGGCCTGCGCGCCATGCGCAACGGCTATGTCATCGCCTCGATCACCGGCATCGCAACCCTGTTCTATCTGGCTTTCGGCGCCGACCCCGCGTTAGCCGCCTATGTGCTGTTCGGCGGGCTGATGCTGGCCGGGTTGGTCGATTCGACCTCGCGGCTGATCTACTACCGGATCGGTTGAGCGCCATGGGCAAGGGACAGGCGCGGATCGACAACACCATTCGCACGCTGCGCTTCAATGCCGGCGAGATGACGCAGGCGGCGCTGGCCGACAAGGTGGGGGTTACCCGCCAGACCATCGTCGCCATGGAGCAGGGGCGCTATTCGCCCTCGCTGGAAGTCGCCTTTCGGGTGGCGCGTGCCTTCAATGTGCCGCTCGAGGAGGTGTTTCAGTATCGTGGGGAGGGCGAGTGATGCGTGCTGCCATCGTCGAGCGCTATGGCCCACCCGAGGTCCTCGGCATCCGTGAGGTACCGACGCCGGAGCCCGGGCCGGAACAGGTGCTGGTCGAGATCCACGCCAGCGTGGTGACGCCGTCGGACATCGCTTTCCGCAGCGGCGAATTGTGGATCGCCAGGCTGTTCGCCGGTCCGTTCAAACCGCGCCTGCCGATCCTCGGCGATGCCTTTGCCGGAACGATCGTCCGGCTCGGCGCCGGCGTCACGCGCTTCGCGGTCGGCGACCGGGTGGCCGGTTCGACCGGGCCGGAACTTGCGGCGCATGCCGAGTTCGCAGCCGTCGACCAGAGCGGCGCCATCGTCAAGCTGGCGGATGGCGTGGCGTTCGGCGCTGCGGCGGGGCTCGCCGATGGCGGGCTCGTCGCCCTGCCGTTCCTGCGCGACCAAGGACGATTGCAGGCGGGCCAGCATGTGCTGATCAACGGTGCATCGGGCAGCATCGGCACGACCGCCGTGCAGATTGCGCGGGCCATGGGCGCGGTGGTGACCGGCGTTACCAGCACCGGCAACCTCGAGCTGGTCCGCTCGCTCGGGGCCGATCGCGTGATCGACTACACCGCCGAGGATTTCACCGCTGCGGACGCCGCCTATGACGTGATTTTCGATACGGTCGGCAAATCCAGCTTTGCCCGGTGCCACGATGCGCTGAAGCCGGATGGCGTGTACCTGACGCCAACCCCGATGCTGTCGCCGGCCATGCTGCGCAAGTCCGGTCGACGCGCCCGCTTCGCCGCGACCGGCCTGAGGAAGCCGGCCGACAAGGCCAAGGACCTGATCCAGCTGTTCGACTGGGTGCAGGAGGGCAGGCTGCGCACCGTCATCGAGCGCGAATATGCGCTGGCCGAAATCGCGGCAGCGCATGCCCGGGTCGAGACCGGTCACAAGGTCGGCTCCATCGTGGTGAACGTCTCGTAACCTCAATGGAACCTTAACCTAACCGCCGCAAAGTGCGCCGATACCCAGTATGGGTGATTTCTTGTACCGGCGGTGCCGGCGTGGAGTTCGAGCGGGATGAGTGAGCCCAAGGGCAGCGACAGCCAGGCGCCGCATGTGCCGGTGCTGCTGGCCGAGGTGCTCGATGCGCTGGCGCCGCTCGAGGGCGCCCGCATCCTCGATGGCACGTTCGGGGCCGGAGGCTATTCCCGCGCTTTGCTGGAAGCCGGCGCCTCGGTCGTGGCGCTCGACCGCGACCCCACCGTGCTGCCGCATGCCGAGCGGCTGGGCGCCGATTTCCCGAGTCGATTCAAGTTCGTGGCGGGAACCTTTTCCAACCTGGATGAGCTGGCGGGTGGCCCCGTCGACGGCGTGGTGCTCGACATCGGGGTCTCCTCGATGCAACTCGACCAGGCGCAGCGCGGCTTCTCGTTCATGCAGGAAGGCCCGCTCGACATGCGGATGTCGTCGGATGGCGAGTCCGCGGCCGATCTGGTGAACACGCTCGATGAAGCCGACCTCGCCAACCTGCTGTTCGCTTTCGGCGAGGAGCGCAAGTCGCGCCGCATCGCCAGCGCCGTTGTCGCGGCACGCGCCACAGCGCCGATTTCCACCACGACGCAACTGGCGCGGCTGATCGAAAAGACCATTGGCCGGAAGCCCGGCGATGCGCATCCGGCGACCCGCAGCTTCCAGGCACTGCGCATCGCGGTGAACGGCGAGTTCGATCAACTGGTCGAGGGGCTGTTCGCCAGCGAGCGGCTGCTGGCCGAGGGCGGGCGGCTGGCGGTCGTCACGTTCCACTCGCTCGAGGACCGGATCGTCAAGCGCTTCTTCGACCCGGAGAAGGGGGCGCCAACGCAGTCGCGTCACCTGCCGCAGGTTGTCCTCGAGGCGCCGCGCTGGGCGCGCGCCGGCAAGGCGCTGAAGGCGTCTGCCGCCGAGCTTGCGCGCAACCCGCGCTCGCGCTCGGCGACGCTGCGCGCCGGGGTGCGGACCGGTGCTCAAGCTCGGGCCACCAGCTATGCCGGGCTGGGCGTGCCGCTGTCGCGAGGTGCCGCATGATCAAGATGCTCAATGCCGTGATGGTCTGCACCAGCCTTGTCGGGCTGGTCGGCGTCTATGCGCTGAAATACTCGGTCGAAGATATCGCCAGCGACAAGGTGGCGCTGGAGCGCAAGATCGACCGGCAGGAGGGTGACCTGAGCCTGCTCAAGGCCGATTGGTCCTATCTCAACCAGCCGGCGCATGTCGCGCCGATCGTGGCGCGCCACCAGGAAGCGCTTGCCCTGGTGCCCACGGCGCAGGATCAGTTCGGCCGCATGGACAACCTGCCGATGCGACCGGCCGCACCCGATACCCAGGCGCTCGACGCGCTACTGTCCTCGCTCGATGCGGGCATCGACCCGATCGAGCAACTGATCGAGGCCAACTAGATGGCGATCATCACCGAAGGCGCCGAGACCATCTCGCTCGACGGCGGGCGGAAGTCCCGCGGCAACCTCACCAAGGCACGGATCCGCTGGGTCATCGTCGCCCTGCTGCTGGTGTTCGGCACCGTAGGCGGCCGGCTGATCCAACTCGGCGCCACCGTCACCGATTCCACCATCGAAGGCATCGAACGCGACGTCATCACCGCCAGCCGCCCGCCGGTGCTCGATCGCAACGGGTTGGAGATGGCGGTCGATATCCGCGTGCCGTCGCTGTTTGCCGAGCCGCGGCGCATCATCGACGTCGAGGAAGCGGTCCAGAAGCTCCGCACCGTGCTGCCCGACCTCAACGAGGATTGGCTGCGTAAGCGCCTCACCGGCGACAAGGGCTTTGTCTGGGTGAAGCGCGAGCTGACGCCGGCGATCGAGGAGAAGATCTTCCAGCTCGGCATTCCGGGGCTCGATTTCGTCACCGAGAGCAAGCGCTTTTACCCCTCGGGGCAGGAGGCTTCGCATATCCTGGGGTCGGTCAATATCGACAACCAGGGCACCATGGGCATCGAAAAGCACATGGACGACGACAGCCTGGCGCTGCTGCAGTCGATCGGCCTGGCCCGCGGCAATGAAATGACGCCGGTGAACCTGTCGATCGACCTGCGTGTGCAGCACGTCATGTACGAGACGCTGCAGGATGCGCTGGTGCGCTACAAGGCCATTGCCGCCGCCGGCGTGATGATGGACGTGAAGACCGGCGAGATCGTCGCCCTGGCATCATTGCCGGATTTCGATCCGAACAACCCCTCGACCCTGTTCCAGGACTATAACGGGGTAAAGAACGATCGCTTCAACCGCATCACCTCGGGCATCTACGAGCTCGGCTCGACCTTCAAGACGATAACGCTGGCCGGTGCGCTGGACAGCGGCAAGGTGCGGATCACCGATCGGTTCGACGCCCGTTTCGGGGTGCGCTTCGGCCGCTTCACCATCGACGATTTCCACGGCAAGCACCGCGTCTTGAGCGTGCCCGAGGTCTATAAGTACTCGTCCAATATCGGCACCATCAAGATCATGCAGCAGCTGGGCAAGGACGATTTCCGCGCCTTCCTCGGCAGGATCGGCATGGACAAGACGGTGCCGTTCGAGCTGCCGGAAATGCGCAAGCCCAAGGTTCCGGACAAGTTCTCCGAGATCGTGGCCGCGACCTCGAGCTTTGGCCACGGCCTGTCGGTATCGCCGCTGCACATGGTTCGGGCCGTGGCAGCCTTCGTCAACGACGGCAACATGGTGCCACCTACGCTTTACAAGCGGAGCGAGGCCGAGGCGCGCCAGCTCTACGAGCGGGTGATCTCGCCTTCGACCAGTGCCGAAATCCGCTACCTGATGCGCCTCAATGCGCTCGAGGGCTCCGGCACGCAGATGAACAAGCTGGCCAACGGCTATCGCGTCGGCGGCAAGACCGGCACCGCCGAAAAGGTCGTCGGAAGAACATACTCTTCGGACAAGACCTTCGCGGTGTTCGCGTCAGCCTTCCCGCTCGACAACCCACGCTATGCCATGGTGGTCATCGTCGACGAACCGCAGGACGAAAATGCCCAGTCGGGCCATACCGCCGGCTGGAATGCCGGCCAGGTGACCGGTCGCGTGGTGCAGCGGGTTGCGCCGATGCTTGGAATCGCGCCCGACTTCAGCGAAATGTTGGATACAAGCCTTGTCCCAGTCGAACTCCGCTGAAGCCATTCGAGAAGAAAGCGTGGACGTGCCTTTCGCGCTCACAGAACTGTTGAAGGGGGCAGGAGCCCCGTCGGTCCCAGCCATCGAAGTCGAGGGCATCAACGCCGACAGCCGCGCCATCGGGCGCGGTGAGGCGTTCTTCGCGTTGCCCGGCACGCGGGTGCATGGCGATGGCTTTGCGGCGCAGGCGGTTGGCCGCGGCGCCAGCGTGATGATCAGCGATCGCCAGCCGGAGGCCGATCCGGGCATTCCCGTGGTGCTGGTCGAAGATGTGCGCTCCGCCTATGCGCTGGCCGCCGCCCGCCAGTTCGCGCCGCAGCCCGACGTTTCGGTGGCCGTCACCGGCACCAACGGCAAGTCCTCGATCGTCTCGTTCGTGCGCCAGATCTGGGATGCCTGCGGGATCGCCGCGGCAAGCCTCGGCACGGTGGGCGTCGAAACCCGCGCCGGCATCCGGCCTCGCGAACTCACCACCTCGGACGCGCTGTCGCTGCATCGCGACCTCGGCGAACTCAGGGCCGAAGGCATCGGCCACATCGCTATGGAGGCCTCGAGCCAGGGGCTCGACCAGCGCCGGGTCGATGGCATCCGTTTCAACGCGGTGGCCTTCACCAATCTCAGCCGCGACCATCTCGACTACCATCGCGACATGGATGACTACCGCGATGCCAAGCTCCGGCTGTTCACCGACCTGATCGCCGATGGCGGCGCGGCGGTGGTCAATGCCGACGATCCCGAGCACATGCCATTCCTGTTCGCGGCGCTCGATCGCGGCGCGACGCTGATGACGGTCGGCAAGGAAGGCGCCTTCCTCGAACTCACCAACATCCGCAACGAGGGTTATGGCCAGCGGGTTACCGGCCGGATGGTCGGCGAGCCGGTCAGCTTCCTGTTGCCGCTCACCGGGGCCTTCCAGGTCAACAATGCCGCCGTGGCGCTGGCGCTCGCCGTCGCCACCGGCGCGCCGGCCGACAAAGCTGTGCGGGCGCTCGAACACCTGAAGGGGGCCAAGGGCCGGCTGGAGCTGGTGGGCGAGCACAATGGCGCGGCGATCTTCGTCGACTATTCGCACAAGCCGGTGGCGCTGGAGACCGCGCTCGAGTCGCTCAGGCCCTATGCCACGAACAAGCTGCGCGTGGTGTTCGGCTGCGGCGGCGACCGTGACAAGGGCAAGCGCCCGATCATGGGTGACGTGGCGGAACGGTTGGCCGACGACGTGATCGTCACCGACGACAACCCGCGCACCGAAGATCCGGCGACGATCCGCGCCGAAATTCTCGCCGCGGTGCCCAGGGCGCTGGAAATCGGCGACCGCCGCAAGGCGATCGAGACCGGCATCGCGCGCCTGGAGCCGGGCGATGTGCTGCTGATTGCCGGCAAGGGCCATGAGGACTATCAGATCATCGGCACCACCAAGCACCATTTCTCCGACCACGAAGTGGTGCTGGAGACGCTGAAAGGACTCTAGCGCCGATGCGACCGCTCTGGACCGTCGCCGAGGTCGTCAAAGCCACCGGCGGCCGGCCGGAAGGCCTGTCGGATGGCCCGATCTCTTCGATCTCGATCGACTCCCGCGAGATTGCTCCCGACGCCTTGTTCGTCGCCATCCGCGGCGACACCCATGACGGGCACGATTTCGTCGACAAGGCGATCGATGCCGGCGCGACCGCAGCGCTGGTCTCGGAGGCCTATCACGCCGCGCATGGCGGCAAGAACCTGATCGTCGTCCTCGATACCCTCAATGCCCTCGAGCAGCTCGGCATCGCGGCGCGGGCGCGCAATCGTGGCCAGATCATCGCGGTGACCGGCAGCGCCGGCAAAACCACCACCAAGGAAGCGATCCGCACCGTGCTCGCGGCCTTCGGCGAGACGCATTACTCGATCAAGAGCTTCAACAACCACTGGGGCGTGCCGCTGATGCTGGCACGCCTACCTCGCGAAGCGCAGTTCGGGGTGTTCGAGATCGGCATGAACCACGCGGGCGAGATCACCCCGCTGGTCAAGATGGTGCGCCCGCATGTCGCGGTGATCACCACGGTTGCCGCGGCCCATCTCGAGTTCTTCAACTCGGTTGCCGACATTGCCGTCGCCAAGGCCGAGATCTTCCTCGGGCTTGAACCGGGCGGCACGGCGCTGCTCAACGCTGACCACGATCACCTGCATATCCTGTTCGCCCATGCCCGGGCCGCAGGTGTCGGCAAGGTCGTGACCTACGGATTCGACGAAAGCGCCGACTGGCATATCGGGCGAGTAGACACCTCGGCCTCGATGACCCTCGCCGAAGTGACGCATGGCGCCGAGCACTATGACCTGCGCCTGCAGGTGCCGGGGCGCCATATGGTGGCCAATGCAGTGGCGGCGCTGGCAGTGGCGCAGATTTCGGGCGAGGGCACGCGCACCGCGGTGGCGGCGCTGGCGAAATTCGGCGCGCCCGAGGGCAGGGGGCTGACGCTGCGGCTCGGGCCCAACGCCAAGCCGTTGCTGCTGGTGGACGAGAGCTACAATGCCAATGTCGCCTCGATGACCGCGGCGATGGACCTCTACAGCTCGGTGCGGCCACCCGAGGGCCGCAAGTTCCTGGTGCTCGGCGACATGCTGGAAATGGGGCCGCAAGGCCCGCAACTGCATGCCGGGCTCGCCAGCGCGGTACTGAAGACCGGCGCCACCGAGATCTACCTCGTCGGGCCGGCAATGCGTTCGCTCGCCGATGAGTTGCGGCATCGCGCCGAAGCCGACCGCGAGATCCCCGGTGTGACGCATATGACGACCGCCGAGGAGATCAGTGATACCGTTCTCTCGGCGCTTGCCTATGGCGACGCAGTTATGGTCAAAGGGTCGAAAGGCGTCCGCCTCTCACCTTTGGTGCAGAAGATCCGCGAGCGCTTCCAGAACGCCTAGAGCGCTTTCAGTCCGACGGGTGGGACACCGACAGCATGCTGTATTTCCTCGGGCAGTTGGGCGATAGCCTCGCCGCCTTCAACGTGTTCCGCTACATCACTTTCAGGACGGCCGGTGCGGTGATGACCGCGCTGTTCTTCGTCTTCCTGTTCGGCCCCGGCATGATCGCGGCGCTGCGCATCCGCCAGGGCAAGGGCCAGCCGATCCGGGAAGATGGCCCGGCCGGGCACCTGTTGACCAAGAAGGGTACGCCCACCATGGGCGGCCTGATGATCCTGTCGGCGACGGTGATCTCGATCCTGCTTTGGTCGAACCTTTCGAACGGTTATGTCTGGGTGGTGCTTGGCGTCACCGTTTCGTTCGGCGCCATCGGGCTCTACGACGACTACCTCAAGGTAAAGCGCATGTCGCATGCCGGGTTTTCCGGCCGGCAGCGGCTGATCCTCGAGGCGATCATCGGCGCAGTGGCGTGCTACTTCATCTCGGTGCTCGGCGACCCCGCGACCTCGACCTCGCTGTTCTTCCCGTTCGTCAAGGGGCTGGCGGTGAACCTCGGCTGGTTCTTCGTCCTGTTCGGCGCTTTCGTCGTCGTCGCGGCCGGCAACTCGGTGAACCTCACCGATGGGCTCGACGGCCTCGCCATCGTGCCGGTTATGGTCGCTGCCGCCTGCTTCGGGCTGATCGCCTATCTCGTCGGCTCGGCCACCTTCTCGGAATACCTGTTCCTCAATCCGGTCCCCGGCACCGCCGAACTCTCGGTAGTCTGTGGCGCGCTGATCGGGGCGGGGCTCGGCTTTCTGTGGTTCAACGCCCCACCGGCGCAGATCTTCATGGGCGACACCGGTTCGCTGGCGCTCGGCGGCGCATTGGGCACTATTGCGGTCGCCACCAAGCACGAGATCGTCCTGGCCATCATCGGCGGGCTGTTCGTCCTCGAAGCCGTCTCGGTGATCGTCCAGGTGGTGTCGTTCAAGCTCACCGGCAAGCGGGTGTTCAAGATGGCGCCGATCCACCACCATTTCGAGATGATGGGCTGGACCGAAAGCCAGGTGGTGATCCGCTTCTGGATCATCAGTTTTGTGCTGGCGTTGATCGGGCTGAGCTCGCTGAAGCTGCGCTAGAGTATTCGCTATCGAGATGGAAGCGACGCGCAGTTGAATCGCGGAGCGGCTGCGCTATCGGGCAGCACACGGACGTCATTCCCGCGTAGGCGGGAACCCAGTGGGATGCTGCGGCGTCCGCTGAGGCTGAGAGATCCCACTGGGTCCCCGCCTTCGCGGGGATGACGCCGGTGGGCAAGGCCAGGGACGAGCACTGCGGCGACAGCATCACATCGCTCCGGCGCCTTTAGGCGCCCCCCGACTCGCAAAACGCGAGTGCCGTTGCGAACTTGGTAACCAACCGGGCGCTACAATTTGCATCTAGTTGTGCGTACGGGAGGCCGTCCCGATCAGGCGGCATCAAGCATGTTTTCACGCGAGCGTAAGACCCCCATCGCCGAGTGGTGGTGGACGATCGACAAATCTTTGCTGGCGGCATTGATCCTGCTGCTGCTGGTCGGCGTGCTGCTGAGCTTTGCGGCGAGCCCGCCGGTTGCCGAGCGCCTCGGCCTCGGGCCGTGGCACTTCATCATCCGCCAGGCGATCTTCGCGGCGCTGGCGGTGCCGGTGATGATCGCAGCGTCGATGCTACCGCACCGGGCGGCTCGCTTTGCGGCGCTGGGCGTGCTGGTGGTGTCGATCATCATGCTCTGGCTGACCTTGCGGTTCGGCGTCGAAGTGAAGGGCGCCAAGCGCTGGATCTCGATCGCCGGCAACACCGTGCAGCCGTCGGAATTCGTGAAGCCCGCCTTTGCGGTGATCGGGGCGTGGTTGTTCTCCGAAAGCATGAAGCGGCCGGGCGTGCCGGCCCGCATCATCGCCACCGGCATCATGCTGACGATCGTCGGCGGGTTGCTGCTGCAGCCCGATATCGGGCAGACGGCCCTGGTGCTCGCCACCTGGGGCGTGCTGCTGTTCCTCTCCGGCATCTCTTGGTTCGTGATCTTCGGGCTTGGTGCCGCCGGCGTCGGCCTGTTGTTCGCCGCCTATATGTTCTTCCCGCACTTCGCCAAGCGCATCGACAGTTTCCTCAACCCGGAAGGCGGCAACACCTACCAGGTCGACCGGGCGCTGAGCTCGTTGCTCGAGGGCGGCTGGTTCGGGCGTGGCCCGGGTGAATCGTTCGCCAACAAGCGCATCCCCGACGCGCATGCCGATTATGTGTTCTCGGCGGCGGCGGGCGAGTTCGGCGTGCTGTTCTGCCTGTTCATCGTGGCGCTGGTCGCCTTCATCGTGATCAAGGCGCTGATCGGGGCGCAGCAGCAGTCGAGCCTGTTCTCGCGGCTTGCGGCATCCACGTTGGCCATCCAGTTTGGCCTGCAATGCGCCATCAACCTGGCGGTCAATCTCAGCCTGATCCCGCCCAAGGGCATGACCCTGCCGTTCGTCTCCTATGGCGGCACTTCAATGCTCGCCATTGCCTTCGCCATGGGGTTGATGCTGGCCCTGACCCGCAAGAAGCCGGAAGAGCGCCTTGCGACCGGGCTTCCCGTCTATCGCAGCGGAGTGCTATCCCCCGCCGAATGAGCAGATTCGTCCTTATGGCCGGCGGTACGGGAGGCCATCTCTTCCCGGCAATGGCGTTGGCGCAGGAACTGCGTCGGCGAGGTCACGATATCCAGTTGATGACCGACCATCGCGTCGCCTCCTATGGCGACGGGTTTCCGGCCAGCGCCACCCATATCGTGCCCTCGGCGACGCCCTCGGTCAGCAACCCGATCCGTTTCGTTACCGCGGGCTTCAAGATTCTGAGTGGTATCGGTGTGGCGCACGGGGCGCTCGGGCGGGTGAAGCCCGATGCGGTGATCGGCTTTGGCGGCTATCCGGTATTTCCGCCGTTCGTCGCTGCGAGCCTCCGCGGTATTCCCGGGATCCTCCACGAACAGAATGCGGTGATGGGGCGGGCCAACCGGGCGCTGGCCAGGATGGCCAAGCTGATCGCGCTCAGCTTTGCGCGCACCCTCAAGGCCGAGGCCTTTGCGGAGAAATCCGTACTGGTCGGCAATCCTGTACGCGACCGGGTGCGCAACGTCGCCAAGGTGCCGTACCCCGATCTCGAAGCCGGCGGGTCGATCCGCCTGCTGGTGTTCGGCGGCAGTCAGGGAGCACGCGTGTTTGCCGACCTGGTGCCGCCGGCGATCGCTGAGCTGCCGCCCGAAATCCGGGCCCGCCTGCGCGTCGTGCAACAGTGCCGGGCCGAGGATCTCGACCGGGTGGCCGAGACCTATCGGCAGGCCAAGGTGAATGTCGAGCTGGCCGCGTTCTTCGACGACCTGCCGGAGCGCATGGCGGCGTCGCACCTCGTGGTGTCGCGCTCGGGCGCTTCGACCATCGCCGAACTCACTGCCATCGGCCGGCCCGCCATCCTGGTGCCGTTGCCGGGGGCGATCGACGCCGACCAGAAAAACAATGCGCTGGTGATGGAGGCCGCCGGCGGCGGCTGGATCGCCGAGCAGGCCACGCTTACGCCACTATCGCTTGGCACTCGCTTGGCATCACTTCTGGGTGACCGGGATGTGCTGCAGCGGGCCGCAGCCGCGGCCAGGTTGCTGGGCCAGCCCGACGCCGTCACCAAGCTCGCCGACGCGGCAGAACGCCTCGCGGCCAAGGGGAACAAACCACAATGAAGATGCCGCGCAATATCGGACCGGTGCACTTTGTCGGCATCGGCGGCATCGGCATGAGCGGCATAGCCGAAATCCTGCACAACCAGGGCTACAAGGTCCGCGGCTCCGACAGCGCCGAGAACCCGAACGTGCAGCGGCTCAGGAAAATGGGCATCGAGGTGGAGATCGGCCAGAGCGCCGAGAACCTCAAGGATGCCGCCGTGGTCGTCATCTCTTCGGCGATCAAGAAGGGCAACCCGGAACTGGCCGCTGCCCGGGCGCGCGGCCTGCCGGTGGTGCGCCGCGCCGAAATGCTGGCCGAGATCATGCGGTTCAAGAACGCCATCGCCATCGGCGGCACCCACGGCAAGACCACCACCACGACGCTGGTGGCGACGCTGCTCGACGCGGCGAATTACGACCCCACTGTCATCAATGGCGGCATCATCAACGCCTATGGCACCAATGCGCGCCTCGGCGACGGCGAGTGGATGGTGGTCGAAGCGGACGAGTCCGACGGCACCTTCGTCAAGCTGCCGGCCGATGTCGCCATCGTCACCAATGTCGATCCCGAGCACCTCGACTATTACGGCGACTTCGACAAGGTGAAGCAGGCCTTCATCAACTTCGTCGAGAACGTGCCGTTCTACGGCTTTGCCGTGATGTGTCTCGATCACCCCGAGGTGCAGGCGCTGGTCGGGCAGATCCGCGATCGCCGGGTCATCACCTATGGCCGCAACCCGCAGGCCGATGTGCGGCTGGTGGATCTCGAGAACCATGATGGCGTGCAGCATTTCTCGGTCGAGATCCGCGACCGTATCCGCATGACGCATTTGCGCATCGACGGGCTCGAACTGCCGATGCCGGGGGAGCACAATGCGCTCAACGCCACGGCGGCCATTGCCGTTGCCGACCAGCTGAAGGTGCCGGCAGAGGCGATCCGCAAGGGGCTGAAGAATTTCTCTGGCGTGAAACGCCGCTTCACCAAGACCGGCACGGTTGGCGGCATCACCGTCATCGACGATTATGGCCACCACCCGGTGGAGATCGGCGCGGTGCTGAAGGCGGCGCGGCAATCGAGCCGGCGCGACGTCATCGCGGTGGTGCAGCCGCACCGCTATTCGCGCGTCCACGACCTGTTCAACGAGTTCGCCACCTGCTTCAACGACGCCGATACGGTGATCGTCGCGCCGATCTATGCGGCCGGCGAGACGCCGATCGACGGGGTGACGCATGAAGAGCTGGTCGCCCGCATCCGGGCCCGCGGCCATCGCGATGCGCGGGTCATCGACCGGCCGGAAGCATTGGCGCCGCTGATCGCCTCGCGTGCTGCCGAGGGCGACTATGTCGTCCTGCTCGGCGCCGGCAACATCACGCAGTGGGCGGCCTCGTTGCCCGCCGAACTTGGCGCCCTGATCGGCAAGGAGCCTGAGCTCACATGAACATCCATGTTCCCCAGTGGCCTGACCTGATCCCGACGCTCGGCAGCTGGACCGCCGAGATCCGCGGGCAGCTGATCCCGAACCAGCCGCTCGACGAAATGACGACGCTGAGGGTAGGGGGGCCGGCGCAGCTGTTCTTCCGCCCGGTCGACGAAGACGACCTGGCGTTCTTCCTCAAGCACCTGCCGGCCGAAATCCGTGTCACGGTGATCGGGCTCGGCTCGAACCTGCTGATCCGCGATGGCGGGCTCGACGGCGTGGTGATCCGGCTGCCGGCCAAGGGCTTTGGCGCCATCGACATTCTCGAGGGCCACCGCGTGCGGGCCGGCGCTGCCGTACCAGACGTGAAGGTTGCGACCGCTTCGGCCGAAGCGGGCATCGATGGGCTGTGGTTCTATCGCGGCATTCCCGGCGGTATCGGCGGAGCGCTCTACATGAATGCCGGCTGCTACGGCACCGAGACGCGCAACCGCATGGTCGAGCTGCGCGCCGTGACCCGGCAAGGCGAGATCATCACGCTCACGAACGAGCAGATGGGCTACCTCTACCGCAAGTCGAACGGCCCGCGCGGCGCGGTGTTCACTTCCGCCACCTACCAGGGTTTTGCCGGCGATCCCGAGAAGATCCTCACCGAGATGCGCACCGTCACCGAGCGGCGCGAAAGCACGCAGCCGACCCGCGCCAAGACTGCCGGCTCGACCTTCAAGAACCCCGAGGGGCATTCGAGCTGGAAGGTGATCGACGAGGCCGGCGGCCGCGGCTTCACCTTCGGGCGAGCGCAGATGAGCGAGATGCATTCCAACTTCCTCATCAACATGGGTGAAGCGGATGCGTTCGAGGTCGAGACCGTCGGCGAGAGCATTCGCCAGAAGGTGCGCGACAAGCACGGCATCGAGCTGAAATGGGAAGTCCGCCGCATGGGACATTTCGTGCCCGGCCGCGAAGTTCGCGAGTTCATGGACGGCGCGCCGTTCACGGGAGCGGTCTGATTGGACATGCCGCAACCTATCGGTGATCGCCTTCTCCCCTTGTGGGAGAAGGTGCCCGAAGGGCGGATGAGGGGCGTCTCTCCTCCGCACGAGCCGTTCCTCACTTCGCTCGGACCGCGCAACCTGCGGTTGCGTACCCCTCATCCGGCCGTTGGCCACCTTCTCCCACAAGGGGAGAAGGCGATCGCAGCGCGCTCGGGGCGTGCGGACAGGACCAAACAATGACCAAGCACGTCGCCGTCCTGATGGGCGGCATTTCGAACGAGCGGCCGGTGTCGATCTCGTCGGGCACCGAGTGCGCGCGGGCGCTGCGCAATGCCGGCTATGCCGTCACCGAAGTCGACGTCGGCTACGACATTGCCGAAGTGCTGCGCGAGCTGAAGCCCGATGTCGCCTTCAACGCGCTGCACGGCCGGTACGGCGAGGATGGCACTATCCAGGGTGTGCTCGAGTTCCTGCGTATCCCCTACACCCATTCGGGCGTGCTCGCCTCGGCGCTGGCGATGGACAAGCACCAGGCCAAGATCATGTTCAAGGCGGCGGGTATCCCGGTCACCGATCACACCATTGCCAACCGCGCCGAAGTCGCCCGCGCCCATGTGATGGCGCCGCCTTATGTGGTGAAGCCGATTTCGGATGGCTCGAGCTTCGGCGTGTTCATCGTCAAGGCCGATCAGTCGCACCCGCCGCAGGAGTTGCTGCGCGAGGATTGGAACTCGGGCGAAGAGGTGATGGTCGAGCGCTATATCCCTGGTCGCGAGCTGACCTGCGCCGTAATGGGCGACGTGGCGCTCGGGGTGACCGAGATCGTGACCGACCTCAGCTTCTACAATTATGAGGCAAAGTACGCTCACGGCGGGTCGCGCCACGTCATTCCGGCTGAAATTCAACCGAAAATTTACGACAAAGTGCAGAAGATGGCGCTTAAGGCGCATGCTGCGCTTGGGTGCCGGGGCGTGTCGCGGAGTGACTTCCGCTACAACGACCAGGCAGGGCCGGACGGCGAGCTCGTCTGCCTCGAGATCAACACCCAACCAGGCATGACCGAAACGTCACTGGTTCCCGAACAGGCCCGCCATGCCGGCCACTCGTTCGAGGAGCTGGTTGCCTGGATGGTGGAGGATGCGAGTTGCAACAGGTAGGGGCCAAGAGTTTCGCCAACGCCCAACCTGTCGATCCCCGTCATTTCCCCGTTCCGCTTCCCCGCACCAGCCGACGTGCCCTGGTCAAGGCCGGTCACGTCTGGGTGCTGCACAAGCAGGTCATTACCCGCATCGTCGGCGTGATCCTCGCGCTGCTCGTTGCCTTCGGCCTCTATGAAGCACGCGACGTGATCGGCTCGGCGGGCCTTACTGCCTATCGGTTCGTGCAGGGCGAGTTCGCCCAGGCCGGCTTTGGCATAGACGCCATCGAGATCACCGGGCAGACGCTGACCGACGACAAGGACATCATTACGCTCTTGACCGTCGGCACCGGCAATTCGACGCTGACCTTCGATGCGCAGAAGGCGCAGGCGCGGCTCGAGTGGCTGCGCGCCGTCAAATCGGCCACCGTCCGCAAGGTCTACCCGAACCGGGTGATCGTCTCGATCGTCGAGAAGGTGCCGGTGGCGCGCTGGCGCATCGGCGATACCACCTGGCTGATCGATGAGACCGGCAGGAAGATCGGCACCGATATCAGCTCCTATACCGACCTGCCGCTATTGATCGGGGAGGGGGCCGGCGACGATGGCGTCGCCATGGTGCGGGTGCTCGCCCGGCATGAGGGGCTCGACGATGATCTGGCGGCGCTCAGCCGCATCGGCGATCGCCGCTGGGACCTGATCTATCGCAATGGCCTGCGGGTGCAGCTGCCCGAAAGCGGCGTGGCGCAGGCGCTGGACCAGCTCGAAATGTACCAGACCGACTATGCGCTGCTCGAGCGCGACGTGTCGGTGATCGACCTGCGCGTGCCCGGCCTCGTCACGCTGAAGCCCGGCGAGATTGCTGCGGCGCAGATCGCCGAAACCAAGGGCAGCAAGGGCAAGAAGCCCGCCAAGAAACTCTCCGCCCCTGCGACGACCGCTCCTGCTGCCGCGCCGCAGGCCGCGGCCCCCGTCGTGCCTGTAACCCGGACTCAGTGAAGACCATGATGACCGATGCCCTGACCGCGCGGCTCAAGCCAGTTCAGCCGGGCCGCACCTCGCTGGTGACGGTGCTCGATATCGGCTCGACCAAGATCTGTTGCGTCATCGCCCGGCTGGTGCCGCGCCCTGAAGGCAAGTCGCTGCGTGGCCGTACCCACAATGTCGAGGTGATCGGCTTCGGCTACGGCCCGTCCTCGGGCATCAAGAGTGGCGTCATTACCGACCTCGACAAGGCCGAGCAGGCGGTGCGTACGGTTGTCGGCATCGCCGAGCGGGCTGCCGGCGTCACCGTGCAGTCGGTGATCGTCAATGTCACCGCCGGCCGGCTCGGCTCGGAAACCTTCTCGGCCGGCGTCAACCTGGGTGGCCAGGAAGTGGAGCGGGCCGATATCCAGCGCGTGCTGCGCGCGGTCAACGAACGGTCGGTCCGTCCGGAGCGGTCAATCGTCCACGCGCTGCCGATCGGCTACGCGCTCGATGGCCAGAAGGGCATCAAGGATCCCAAGAACATGGTCGGCGAGAAGCTGTCGATCGATGTGGCGGTGATCTCGGCCGAAACGCTCGCCATGCGCAATATCGAGCTGGTGCTGCATCGCTGTCACCTGCAGATCGAAGCGCTTATGGCGACGCCCTACGCTTCGGGTCTTGCGACGCTGGTGGATGACGAGAGCTCGCTGGGCGTTGCCTGCATCGACTTCGGCGGCGCCACCACTACCGTTTCGGTGTTCTCCGAGGGGCAGCTCGTCTATGCCGATGCCATCGCCATTGGCGGGCACCACCTGACGCTCGACATTGCCCGCCAGCTGTCGGTCGGCATAGCCGACGCCGAACGACTCAAGACCATGTATGGCTCGGTGCTGCCGGGGCAGGCCGACGAGCGCGACATGATCGCGATTACTCCGGTCGGGGCGACTCGCGATGAGGCGCCGGGGCAGATTCCGCGCTCTCACATCACCCGCATCATCCGTCCGCGCGTCGAGGAAGTGCTCACCGCCATCAAGGATCGCATGCAGGCGACCGGCATGATGGATATCTGCGGACGTCGATTCGTCCTCACCGGCGGGGCCAGCGAGCTCACCGGCCTGCCGGAGGTGGCGCGCCGGGTGCTGGCCCGCAACGTGCGCAACGGCCGCCCCATGGGCATTTCCGGGCTGCCCGAGATGGCCAAGGGCCCGGGATTCGCGACTGTCGCGGGGATGCTGATCTACCCGCAGGTCTGCGCCCAGGAGTTCGTCGAGCCGCATCGCTCGGCCCGGCTCACCGGCACCGACGGGTACTTCGCCCGCGTCGGCAACTGGCTGCGCACGAGCTTCTGAGTCTCGGTCGTCCCGGCAGGGGACGGTACGATGCCCTCATCTTCATGCTTAACGTAAGGTCACCAAGCCGTTAGCTCGGCTTGCAAATTGCCATCACGTTAACGGTTTTGAGGGCATTGTTAGGGTCTGATTAACGAATTGGCGACTAATACTTGTCCCACACGCCACGCATGGGGCCATTCATGACCATCAACCTCACCATCCCGGACATTCAAGAACTGAAGCCGCGCATCACCGTCTTCGGTGTGGGCGGGGCTGGCGGCAACGCGGTCAACAACATGATCGCCTCGGGCCTGTCCGGAGTGGACTTCGTCTGCGCAAACACAGACGCACAAGCCCTGGCGCTCTCAAGCGCGCAGCGGATCATCCAGCTCGGCGTCTCGGTGACCGAAGGGCTCGGCGCCGGTTCCCACCCGGAAGTGGGCAGGGCGGCAGCCGAAGAGAGCTACGACGAGATCAACGATCACCTGAGCGGCGCGCACATGGTGTTCATCACCGCGGGCATGGGTGGCGGTACCGGTACCGGCGCCGCGCCGGTGGTGGCCCGTGCAGCTCGCGAACAGGGCATCCTGACCGTCGGCGTGGTGACCAAGCCCTTCCAGTTCGAAGGCAACCGTCGCTCCCGCCTGGCGGAAGACGGCATCGACGAGCTGCATCGGCATGTCGACACGCTGATCGTCATCCCGAACCAGAATCTGTTCCGGGTGGCCAACGAGAAGACCACCTTCGCCGACGCCTTCAAGATGGCGGACCAGGTGCTCTACTCGGGCGTCGCCTGCATCACCGACCTGATGGTCAAGGAAGGCCTGATCAACCTCGACTTCGCCGACGTGCGCGCCGTGATGCGCGGCATGGGCAAGGCGATGATGGGGACGGGCGAGGCCTCCGGCGAGGATCGTGCGCGGCACGCTGCCGAGGCGGCAATCGCCAACCCGCTGCTCGACGATGTGTCGATGCAGGGGGCGCGTGGCCTCCTGATCTCGATCACCGGTGGTCCGGACCTTACCCTCTACGAAGTCGACGAGGCGGCAAGCCGTATCCGCGAGGAAGTCGACTCGGACGCCAACATCATCCTCGGCGCCACGTTCGATCCGGATATGACCGGCACGATCCGCGTCTCCGTCGTTGCCACCGGCACCGATGCGACGATGGTCCAGGCGCTCGAGCCGATGAAAGCCAATCCGGCCCGCGTGCCGCTGCAGGCCGCAGTGATGCGCCAGGCCATGCCGGAACGTACTGCGGTGGTTGCGGAAGCCCAGCCCGAGCCCGAGTTCGAGACCCAGGTGGAGCAGGCGGTCGCCGAGGCGATCTCTTACGCCGAGCCGACTTACCAGGAGTACCAGGAAGACGACGGCATCACCGTCGAGCCCTATATTCCGCAGGCCAGCCACACCCACCTCGAAGAAGCGCCGCGACTCATCGAGGCGCCGATCCCCAGTGCCTACGTGCCCTCCAGTGCCGAGCGTCCCGACGGTCAGCGCCGGATGCCGCGCACCGAGGAGTTCCCGGCTGTTGCAAGGCAGTCACTCACGGCCCAAGAAAAGCAGGAACCGGAGCCACGCAATGCGCGTGCCCTGTTCAAGCGGCTGGCCTCCAATGTCGGCATCAGCCTTAAGTCGAATGAGCCGCAGCGGGCCGAGCCTGCCGTCGAGCCGAGCGCCGACGATGCCGCCGCGCGCAGCGCCATCGAGGCCGGAGGCGCCCGGAATTCGCGGGTTTCCGGCGGTGCAGAAGGCGCCCGCGGCAATGCCGACCAGTATGGTCGTGCACAGTCGCAGCCGGCTCAGAAAGAGCACATCGAGATTCCTGCCTTCCTCCGCAAACACGGCTGATCGTCGCGGGGGAAAGCCCGAATACACGCACCCGGCGCGGCTTCCGCGCCGGGATTTTATTGTCTATGACTGCACCGGGTCGCAGACGGGGCTGGAGTCCTTAGAGCATGCATAAACTTTCGACGCGGCAGCGGACTTTGGCCGATGCGCTCGAATTCAGTGGGTTCGGTGTTCACTCCGGCGCCCCTGTTACCCTCACTCTCGAGCCTGCTGCGCCCGATAGCGGTTATACCATCACGCGCCTGCTCGATGACGGTCGCCGTCATGGCCCGGTGCCGGTGCATTTCTCCCGCGTGACTCGTACGACGCTGTGCACCACGCTCGACCTCGGCGACAGCGTCTCCGTCGCGACCGTGGAGCACGTGGTTTCGGCGCTGTCCGGCATGGGCGTCGACAATGCGCACATGGTGCTGACGGGCGGCGAATGCCCGATCCTCGATGGCAGCGCCTGGCCGTTCGTCGAAGCCATCCAGCAGGTCGGCCTCGTGGTGCAGCCGGCGCCGCGCCGCTATATCAAGATCATGCGCCAGGTGCTGGTGCGCAACAACGAGGCCTCCGCCGCGCTCGAGCCATATAATGGCCGGCTGCTGGACCTCGAGATCGATTTCGACAGCCGGGTCATCGGCCGCCAGCGGATGATCTTCGACTGGACGCCGCGCAAATACTACGAGGACGTGTCGCGGGCCCGCACCTTCGGGTTCGTGCGCGACGCCAAGATTCTCCGCCAGGCGGGCTATGCGCTCGGCTCCTCGATGGAAAATTCGATCACCGTGCACGAGGATCGGATTCTCAATCCGGGTGGCCTGCGCTACGAAGACGAGTTCGTCCGCCACAAGCTGCTCGACGCCATCGGCGACCTGGCGCTGTGCGGTCTGCCGATCTACGGCCGGTTCCGGTCCTACAAGGGTGGCCACGCCCTCAACGCCCTCGTGCTTCATGGCCTGTTCGCCAGCGAAGCCAACTATGAGATCGTCACGGCGGATCAGTTGCCGGCGGCTTTCGATGCGCTGGACGACATGCCTGAAGGGCTCAATGTACAATCCTACCTGCGGTCGGTTGGCTGATCTGCCAACGCCACAGTTTTGATCTTTTTTGTCAGTAGTTCGCCTGCCACGTTAGGGTAGTGCGTTAAGGGATGGGGCAGGTCGTGACGATCTCTCAGCATGCAGGTATTTCGAGCCGGTTCGCACGTTTTGTGCTGATGGGCGCTGTCGTGGTGCTGCTCGCCGGCTGCAACCTGTTTGGCCAGCCCAAGATCAAGGAAGAGGCGATCGTTCCGCCCGAGACCCTGTACCAGCAGGCGCTCGACGAAATGGACAAGCAGCGCTACGTCACTGCCGTCAAGACGCTGGAAAAGCTCGAGCGTCAGCACCCGTTCTCGGAGTTCAACGAGAAGGCCAAGCTGATGCAGGTGTACGGCAACTACCGTATCGGCAAGTTCGAAGAAGCGATTCTCGCCGCCGACCGCTACACTGCGCTGTACCCGGGCTCGAAGGAGCTGCCCTACGTGCTCTATCTCAAGGGCAACTCGTATTTCGGGCAGATCAAGGACATCACGCGCGACCAGCAGATCTCGAAGAACGCCATCGAGACCTACAGCCTGATCATCGCCAACTATCCTGACAGCAAGTACGCCAAGGATGCGCAGGAGAAGCTGGTCGTCGGTGTCGACCAGCTCGCCGGCAAGGAGATGTCGGTTGGCCGCTACTACCTCGGCAACGGCAATTATCCGGCCGCCATCAACCGCTTCCGTGTCGTCGCAGAGCAGTTCCAGACCTCGACCCATATCGAGGAGGCGCTGTTCCGCCTGACGGAAGCGAATCTTGCGCTCGGCCTCATTTCCGAGGCGCAGACCGCCGCCGCGGTGCTCGGCCACAACTATCCGCAGAGCAGCTGGTACAAGCAGGCGTTCGACCTCTTGGCCAAGCAGGGGATTTCGCCGCAGGTGAATGCCGGCAGCAGCCTGGCCCAGCTCAAGAAAAGCTAAGGCGTCCCGAAACGCTTCAAACAGGCAATTGAAATGTTGCCTGTTTGTTCCCCTTTAGGCTAGACTGGAGTGCCTTCAGGAAGAGTTGCAGACTTTTCCGGTTCGAAGGCGCGACAAATCCAGAACTGCGAGCATTTCCGCGAAATGCTCCAGACGGCGCGCGTTAGTTCGGCCTCGCTGGCCGGTCGACCATCGAGGGGCCATTCCGAATGCTCAATGCGCTTTCGGTTCGAAACATCGTCCTGATCGATCAGCTCGATCTCACGCTCGAAGAGGGGCTCACCGCGCTGACCGGTGAGACCGGGGCGGGCAAATCCATCCTGCTCGATGCCTTGACGCTGGCGCTCGGCGGCCGCGGCGACGCGTCCCTGGTGCGGGCGGGGGCGGAAAGCGGGCAGGTGGTGGCGGTGCTGCAATTGCCCCGCAATCATCCGGCGCGCGAGGCGCTGCGCGAGAATGCCATCGCCGACGACGAGGATGTCATTCTGCGCCGGGTGCAACTGGCCGATGGCCGGACGCGCGCCTTCATCAACGACCAGCCGGTTTCCGCCGGGCTGCTGCAGGCCGTGGGACGGCTGATCGTCGAGATCCACGGTCAGCATGACGACCGGGCGCTGATCGATGTGGCGACCCACCGTGCGGCGCTCGACGCGTTCGGCGGCCATGAGGCGATGGTCAGCGCGGTGTGGAGCGCCCACGAGGCTCTGGTCGAAGCCGATGCCGCCGTGGCGGGGCAGCGCGCGGTGATCGCCGAGGCCCTGGCGCGCGAGGAATATGCCCGTCACGTCGTCACCGAACTGGGCGAGTTGCATCTCGAAGTGGGCGAGGAGGAAATCCTGGCCGAGCGTCGGCAACGGCTGATGACGCTGGAGAAGGCCGCCGAGGAAGTCCGCGACGCCGACGAAATTCTCAATGGTCCGACTGCGCCCGGTCCGGTCCTGGCCGGGCTGATGCGGCGGCTGATGCGCAAGGCCGATGCCGGCGCGGCGGTGTTCCAGCCGATTGTCGATGCACTCGATACGGCGCTCGTCTCGCTCGACGCCACCTCGGACGCGCTTGAAGTGCTGAAGCGCGACATGGCGTTCGATCCGGCCGACCTCGAGAGGGTCGAGGAGCGGTTGTTCGCGTTGCGTGCCGCGGCGCGCAAGCACCACACCAACTGCGATGGGCTCAGCGAGGTGCTGGCCAAGTACCAGAACGATCTCGACATGCTGCAGAGCGGCGAGGCGTCGCTGAAGGCGCTGGAAGCCGCTGCGGAGGCCACCCGCGGGGCCTACACCGCCGCCGCCTCTGCCCTCAGTGCGGCGCGGGAAAAGGCGGCCACGGCCCTTTCCAAGGCCGTGGAGGCAGAACTGCCCGACCTGAGGCTGGGCGCTGCAAAGTTCATCGTCGACCGGCAGGTCGACCCGTCGCGCGTCGCCGCTTCCGGCCACGACCAGATCGCCTTCCACGTGCAGACCAATCCCGGCACCCAGCCCGGCCCGATCCTCAAGGTCGCCTCTGGTGGCGAACTCAGCCGGTTCCTGCTGGCGCTCAAGGTGGTGCTGGCCGATCGCGGTTCGGCGCCGGTGCTGATCTTCGACGAGATCGATACCGGGGTGGGCGGCGCGGTAGCCGATGCGATCGGGCGGCGGCTGGCGCGACTCGCGGACAAGGTGCAGGTGCTCACCGTCACCCATGCACCGCAGGTGGCGGCGCGGGCGCAGAGCCATTTGATGATCGAGAAGCAGGCGATCGAAGAGGGGGCGTTCGTGCGCACCCATGTGCGCCGGCTCGACGGCAAGGCGCGGCAGGAAGAGGTGGCGCGCATGCTGGCGGGCGCCAAGGTCACCGACGAGGCGCGCGCCGCGGCCGGGAAGCTGATTTCGGAGGTATCGTGAGCGAGGCGGAACGTGAGATCGAGAGCTTCTCCGAAGCGGAGGCCAAGGCGGAGCTCGACCGGCTGCACGGGGTGCTGAGCGAGGCCGACCGCGCTTACTTCGAGAATGACGCCCCCGATATCACCGATGCCGAGTATGACGGCCTGAAGCGCCGCTATCAGGCGTTCGAGATTGCCTTCCCGCAGCTGAAGCGCGCCGACAGCCTCAGCGACAAGGTCGCCGGCGCACCGGTGGAGGGCTTTTCGAAGGTTCGGCACGCCGTGCCGATGCTCAGCCTCGCCAAAGCCTATACCGATGAGGACGTGATCGATTTCATCGAGCGAGGGCGGCGCTTCTTCGAGCGCGACAAGGACCTGAAGCTGGTGTTCACCGCCGAACCCAAGATCGACGGGCTCTCGGCCTCGCTGCGTTACGAGAATGGCGTGTTCGTGCAGGGCGCGACCCGCGGCGACGGCACGGTGGGCGAGGACATCACCGCCAATCTGAGGACCATCGCCGATATCCCGCACAAGCTCAAAGGCTCGGGCTGGCCTGAGAGCATCGAGATCCGCGGCGAGGTCTACATGACCATGGCCGAATTCGAGGCACTGAAGGCGCGCTCGGCGGCGGCCGGCGGTCAGGAATATGTAAACCCGCGCAACACCGCGGCTGGCTCGCTGCGCCAGAAGGATCCGTCCATCACCGCCAGCCGCAACCTCAGGTTCTTTGCCTATGCCTGGGGCGCCAGTTCGGCGGAACCCGCAGCGACGCAGTATGAGGCGGTGCAGAAGTTCGGCGAATGGGGCTTTGCCATCAGCCCATTGATGGTGCGCGCCAGCTCGATCGAAGAGCTGATCGCCCAGTACAAGAAGATCGAGGAGCTGCGCTCGTCGCTCGGCTACGACATCGACGGAGTGGTGTACAAGGTCGACAACCTCGAGCTGCAACGGCGTTGGGGGTTTTCGAGCGGCGAACCGCGCTGGGCCGTGGCGCATAAGTTCGCGGCCGAGCAGGCCTTCACCACCGTCCGTGCCATCGATATCCAGGTTGGCCGCACTGGCACGCTGGCGCCGGTGGCGCGGTTGGCGCCGGTGGGGGTTGGCGGCGTCGTGGTCGAGAATGTGACGCTCCACAACGAGGACTACATCGCCGGTATCGACTCGACCGGCGCACCGATCCGCGGCGACGAGCCGATCGACGTGCGCATCGGCGACACCGTGGTGATCCAGCGGGCCGGGGACGTGATCCCGCAGATCGTTCGTGTCGTGCTGGAGAAGCGGCCGGCCGATGCCGTGCCTTATGTGTTCCCGCATGTCTGCCCGGTGTGCGGGTCGCCGGCGACGCGCGAACTCAACGAGAAGACCGGCAAGGAAGATTCACGCCGCCGTTGCACCGGAGAGCTGATCTGCGCGGCGCAGGCAGTCGAGCGGCTGCGCCATTTCGTGTCGCGTGGCGCCATGGATATCGAAGGGCTGGGGTCGGAGAATATCGACCTGTTCTTCAACTCGGGCCTGGTCAAGACCGCCGCCGATATCTTCACCCTGCGTGATCGCCGGCCGGAGGTGCAGCGGGCGTTTGCGGCGCGGCGTGACGAGCAGGCGCGGCTGCGCGAGGAGGCCTCGGGCAAGGCGCGCAAGAATGTCCGCAGCGTCGAAGACCGGAGTTTCGAAGGCCTCGAGAAGCTGTTCGCCGCCATCGACGCCAGGCGCGAGCCGGAGCTCGACCGGTTCATCTTCGCGCTCGGCATCCGCCATATCGGGGAGACCACGGCGGCGGTGCTGGCCAAGACGTTCTCCACCATCGAGGAACTGATCCGCGTCGGCAAAGAGACCGCTGCCCATGCCGACGATCCGCATTCGGTGTTCCCGTCGGTCGACGGTATCGGCGACACCGTCATCGAGGCGCTGATCGATTTCTTCGGCAACGAGCGCAATGACGATGTGCTGGAGGCGCTGCTGCAGCAGGTGCGCCCCAGGCCCTATGTGGTCACCGTCTCCGCCACCAGCGAAGTGGCGGGCAAGACCATCGTCTTCACCGGCAGCCTCGAGAAGCTGACGCGCGGCGAAGCTAAGGCGATGGCCGAACGGCTCGGCGCCAAGGTGGCGGGCTCGGTGTCCAAGAACACCGATATCCTTGTCGCCGGCCCCGGCGCCGGCTCCAAACTGAAGGATGCCCAGGCGCTCGGCATTCTTGTGCTCGACGAAAATCAATGGCTTGAGTTGGCCGCCAAATAGCTGATTGCCAGCGCTCTGAGGGAGAACCGGGATGCTGAAACTGGCGACTGTCGCGTTGTGCGCGGCGCTGTCTTTCCCGGTGCTCGCCGACGAAGCCGGCGACCTCACGCGCAAGCATCTCTATGAGGGGACGATCGGGCAGGGGCTCACCGAGCTGAAGCCGTTCTACGAGCGGCAGGATCTCGAGGGGCGCTTCGGCGTCGGGATGCTGAGCTTCATCCAGGGCGTCGAACATTTTGCGCAAGGCCTCTATCGGCACGGCTTCGCCTCGCCCGATGCCGGCCCGATCATGGGCGCGCCGCTGGCCATGCCCGTGCCGGTCAACCCGAACCCCGAACCGCTCGACTACGACAAGTTTCGCGCCATCCTGCAACTGCTGGTCGACGACATGGACGCGGCGCGGGATGCGCTGCTGACTGCCGGCGAGACCGGCGACTATGTTGTGCCGGTCGAAGTTCTGAAAGTGCGGATCGATCTCGACGGTGATGGCAAGGGGAGCGACGCCGAGAGCATCGGCAACGTGCTCAACGCCATGTTCGGCGCCGCAACGGTGCCCGGCCCGACCGAGCCGGGCGCGCCGGCTCCAACTCCACCTGTGCCGCCCGATTCCACCATCGGCTTCGACCGCGCCGATGCGATCTGGCTCGCCGGCTACTCGCAGGTGCTGGCGGCGCAGGCGGATTTCCTCCTGGCGCACGATTTCCGGGCGCTGTTCGATACCACCTTCCACCGGCTGTTCCCGCGCGCCGGGCTGCCGATGCAGGAGTACACCCGCGCCACCGGGACGCTGATGCTCGATCCGGAATCGGACAATGCCATTGCCGACGCGCTGGCGGCGATCCACCACCTCAACTGGCCGGTGACCGATGCCGACCGGCTGAAGCGGGTGCTGGCCCGTTTCAAGGCCATCACCGATCTCTCCCGCCGCAACTGGGAGGCGATCCTCGCCGAGACCGATGACAACCGCGAGTTGCTGCCGAGCCCGAAGCAGACCGGCATCACCCCCGAGGCGAAGATCACCGACGCACAGGTGAAAGCCTGGATGGCGACGCTCGACACCGCCGACCTGATCCTCGACGGGAAGCTGTTGCTGCCGCACTGGCGCTTCCTCAAGGGTTTCGACCTGAAGGCCTATTTCGAGACGGCCAAGAAGACCGACCTGGTGATGCTGATCACCGGCTATGATGCGCTGCCGTTCCTCAAGGACGGACCGATTGCCAGCGCCGAGTCGTTCGCCGAGGCCAACGCGGTGTTCGGTGACGCGCTGATCGGCTATGCCTTCTGGTTCAACTGAGGGGATTTTGGCCATGCGCCTGCTGATCGCCATCTGCGCGCTGCTGTTGCTGGGGCAGCCGGCCTTCGCGCAAGCATTCTCCAATCCGAAGGCGCTGCTCGAGACGCTCTATGCCGGCTACATGCCGCCCAACGACTATCCGCCCGACGAAAAGCCGTTGCAGAGCGAGCGGCTCAACGGGCTGTTCGAGAAGGACCAGCAGGAAGCCAATGGGGAGATCGGCCGGATCGATTTCGGGCCTTACGTCAACGGGCAGGATTACCAGGTCAGCGACCTCGTCATCGGTGAGCCCTACATGGCTGGCGGCAAGGCCGTGGTGAAGGTGACGTTCCGCAACTTCGACACCCCGCAGGAACTGGGCTTCCTCCTCGTCAACGAGGATGGCTGGAAGATCGACGACGTGTGGGGCGGCAGCGCCGATTACAGCTACGACCTGCTCGATATCCTGCAATCGCCGCTGCCTTGATTGCGGCACGGCGCAGCCCTCAATGCGCCCAAACCCCTTGCTAGCCGGGTGCAATCGAAACCGGGCACGACGGGGCGCATGCGTCGCATCATAGCAAGTCTTCTGCTTATCCTTGGCTTTAGCGGCGCGGCGAGCGCCTATGACAACCCCAGGGCATTGGTCGAGGCGATCTATCAGCCCTACAGCGCCGGCGAAAGGCACGCGGATGGACTGGAGAGGTTCTACTCCTCGCGGCTCAAGGATCTCTACGCCGCCAATATCGAGCGACAGGGGGTCGACCAGAAAGGGGCGGCGGTCGATCCCGATGCGCCGGATATGCTGGCGTTCGATCCGTTCATCGAGGGGCAGAATTCCCTGTTGCTCGACGTGGTGATCAGCGAGCCGGTACTGAACGGCGACCGGGCCGTCTCCACCGTCAGCTTCCACAATTTCGACCACCTGAGTCTCATCAGCATCGCCATGGTGCGCGAGGCGGACGGCTGGAAGGTCGACGACGTCGCCTCGCTCGCCGGCAGCCAGAACTGGCTGCTGTCCTGGCTGCTGCAATATGATCCGTTTGGGGTGAACTGAGGGGTGGCGGCGCCCGGCTAGTGCTCGGCAATCGTAGATGGTAGCAGCCCACGCCGGTCTCCCTTCTCCCCTTGAGGTCAGCGGACGAGGGCGAACGCCCTCGCCGCGAGGTGGCGCGCAGCGCCGGATGAGGGGTACCGCGTCGCTTGCGACGCGCGATCCGGGCGGAGCGAGGAGCGACTTACGAGGCTAAACTGCCCCTCACCCGTCTCGGCTTCGCCGAGCCACCCTCTCCCTCAAGGGGAGAGGGGCAGAAGAGACGGGAGCTTGGCCGCAGCGAGCCTCAGATCTCCCGCGTCGCTTCCTTGAGCCACGCCTTGGCGTCGCCCTTCAGCTGCGGGCCGATCTCCTTGAACACGCGCTTATGGTAGGCGTTGAGCCAGGCTTTCTCCGGCCCGCTGAGTTGCGTTTCGTCGATCAGCCGTAGGTCGATCGGCGCGAGGGTCAGGGTCTCGAACTCGAGGAACTTGCCCTCGCCGACGCTGCTTTCCTGCACCACCAGCAGGTTCTCGATGCGGATGCCGTAGGCGCCGGCCTTGTAGTAGCCGGGTTCGTTGGAGGTGATCATCCCAACTTCGAACGGCACCGAGTAGCGGCTCGAAATGCCGATCGGGCCTTCGTGTACGGAGAGGAAAGCGCCGACGCCGTGGCCGGTACCATGGTTGTAGTTGATCCCATCCTCCCACAGGAACTGCCGCGCCAGCACATCGAGCTGCGCGCCTGTGGTGCCCCTGGGGAAGCGGGTCATCGAAATCGCCATCATGCCGCGCAATACGCGGGTGAAGCGGTCATTCTGCTCGGCCGTGGCCTTGCCAGTGAACATGGTGCGGGTGATGTCGGTGGTGCCCGACAGATACTGCGCGCCGGAGTCGACCAGCATCAGTTCGCCCGGCTTCAGCTTCCGGTTGGTCCTCTCGTCGACCCGGTAGTGGATCACCGCGCCATTCGGGCCGGAGCCCGAGATGGTGTCGAAGCTGACGTCGACCAGCCCCGATTCCTCGCGCCGGAAACTCTCCAGTGCGGTGGCGATGCCGATCTCGTCGAGCTTACCCTTGGGTGCCTCCTGGTCGAACCAGTGCAGGAACCGGGCCATGGCCACGCCGTCGAGCTTGTGCGCCTCGCGCATGCCGGCGAGTTCGGCTTCGTTCTTCCTGGCTTTGGGCAGCATTACCGGGTCGCGCCGCTCGATCAGCGTCGCTTCGCTGACACCGCTGATCGCGTTGGCGACCGCCACGGGCACGGTTGCCGGATCGAGCATCACCCGCTTGTCGCCGGCGCCGAGTTTGCGGAGTGCCGCAACCATGGTGGCGACATCGGCCACCTTGGCCAGCCCCTCGAGGCCATGGCGCAACTCGGGGGTGATTTTCTCCTTGTTGAAGAACAGCGTCGGCATGCCGGATTTCGGTACCAGCGCAAAGCACAGCACCACCGGCACATGCGGCACGTCGCGGCCGCGGAGGTTGAACAGCCAGTTGATCGATTCCGGCACCGTCAGTACCAGGGCGTCGGCGTTGTCCTCGCTCATGGCGGCGCGAATCTCGGCCAGCTTGTCGGGCGCGGTCTTGCCGGCGCGGTTATGGCCGAGGAACTCGATGGCGGCGTTGGGAGGGGCAGGGCGGTCGGCCCAGGTCTGGTCCACGAGGTTGGCCACCGGAACCAGCGTCGCCTTGCCGCCGAGCTTCTTTTCGAGATCGGCAATCTCGCTCGGTGTGTGCAGCCACGGATCGAACCCGAGCTTGCCGCCCTTGGGCACGAAATCGGCGAGCTTGGGCGGCAACCCACCCTGGCTGGCCTCCAGTACGGTGATCAGCCTGGTATCGGTCTCGGCCGGCGCCTGCAGGGTGTAGCGGCCATCGACAAACAGGGCGGCCTTCTTCAAGCCGACGATGGCGAGGCCGGCCGAACCGGTGAAGCTCGTGACATAGGCAAGGCGTGCCTCGCTCTCGGGCACCATCTCGCCGCGATGCGCATCGGTGCGCGGCACCAGGAAAGCGTCGACGCCGGCTTCCCGCATGGCGGCGCGCAACGCCTTGAGACGCGGCGCCACCGTCCTGGGATCGGTGCGGATATCGAAGCTCTGGTAGATGGTCGGGGCGAAGTCGCTGTCGGTCATGATGATTTGCCGGGGAAAGGAATGGCGCGGACCGTATCAGAGGCTCCGTCGCTTCCCAAGCCGCGCCTGCCATTCATTCCCGGTTCAGCGGTTCGGTGGCACTGGGACGCCGGGGCTCCTCAGGGAGTAAGACATGACTGAACGAAAGACCTTCTTCCGCCGCGTGTTCGAATCGATGATCGAAGGCCGCACCAGACAGGCGCAGCGTCACATCACCGAATACCTCCGGGCTCGCCCGGTGCGGGATGAGGGGCGACGCTGAGTCGATTCACCCGTTGTTAAGCCGCCCTGCACAATTGGCATGGCTGCCTTTCGCAACAACGACTTACCCGCGGGCTCCGTCCGCACTACATACCGAACGTCGAGAGAAGCTCGACTTAGAGAAAGAGACCGGGAGAACAAGATGCCCGAGAGCAAGAACGATTTCCGCAAGGCGCTCGGCGGCGTCATCGAAGCGCGGGGCCGCGAGGCGACCCGCAGCGTCGGTCGCAGCCGTGAACACCTGCTGCTCGGCGCGCTGACCAAGCGCCCGAACTAAGGCCGACGCGCGTCAGCGCGGGGTCTGGTATCTGTTATGACGAGTCCCCGGATCGCAAGGTCCGGGGACTTTGCTTTGGGTGCGACATACTGCTGGCAGACGGCCCCCTCCCATCCTCCCCCATGAAGGGGGAGGTGCCGCATCCCGTGTTTGGCACGATCGAGCCACAGCGCTTCTTTCTTCACCTCCCCCTTCATGGGGGAGGCCGGGAGGGGGCCGTCTCTATCAGTCAACGTAGACGCCAGCGGCGACTCAAACCCGCTCCAGCACCAACGTCGTCCATTCCTTCTTCACGATCCTCTGCCGCAGCACGATGCCCTGCTGCGAATAGGCCGAGATCACCCGGTTGGCCTGGGTGTTGAGGATGCCCGAGAGGATCACCGTGGCGCCGATGCCTGCGACCTTGCGCATGCCGGGCGCCAGGGCCACCAGGGGGCCGGCGAGGATATTGGCGACGATCAGGTCGTAGGGCGCGCCGGCGGCGATCTGCCGGTGATCGAGCCCGGTCGCCTCGAAGGCGATGATGTAGCGGCCAACCCCGTTGTCGCGGGCGTTCTCCACCGTAGTGGTGACGGCGATCGGGTCGATGTCGCTCGCCAGCACCGGCAGGTGGGTGCGCTTGGCCAACGCGATCGCCAATACGCCCGTGCCGGTGCCGACATCGAGCATGGCGCGGAAGCGCTTGCGCTTGAGGGCGCGGTCAATGGCTTCGAGACAGCCGGTGGTGGTCTCGTGATGGCCGGTGCCGAAGGCCTGCGCGGCGTCGATGCGGATGGCCGTGAGCCCGGGCGGGGGCGGATTTTCCTCGTGGCTGCCATGCACGAAGAAGCCGCCGGCGACCACCGGCTGGAGCCCCTCGAGCGATTTGGCCACCCAATTGACCGAGGGGTCGATCGCCTCGACGGCAAAGCTCACATCGCCGCCCAGCGTCGCGCGGGCGATCTGGTTGAACGCCTCGACATCGGGTTCGCTGTCGCAGGTCGCTTCGAACACCCACTCGCCGGTATCTTCGTTCTCGTGCGCCGAGGCGGTGATGGCGATGTCCTCACGCGCCATCACGGCGTCGACCAGTGCATAGGCCTGGTCCTTGGTCAGCGGAGTGGAGAGTTGTGAGAGTGTCATGCTGAATGTCCTGTTCGCCGCTGTTTCGGGGCAGCGGCGCCCTAAGTCAATGGTCCCGCCTGAGCAGCGTTAAGCGGCGGCTTCGGCGCGCTCGAGCGACAGGCTGGCCCAGACCGGCAGGTGGTCGGAGCCGGTGCGGGCCAGGGCCGTGCGGTGGACCCCCGCCGATTCCAGCTTGAAATCGCGACTGGTGATGATGCGATCGAGCTGCAGCATCGGCCGGCGCGAATGAAAGCTCGGCCCCAGCGGGATCACGTCATGGTGCTTGGCAAAGGCCACGAGGCACTTGCCGTCCTCGGCCCACTGGTTGAGATCGCCCATGATCACTGTGGGCATGCGCTGCTCGAGCTTTTCGAGATGGCCGACGATGGCATCGGCCTGCTTCATGCGTGAGTTGCCGAGCAGCCCCAGGTGCATGCCGACGACGCGCATGGCGGTACCGCCGATTACCACGTCGGCCATCACTGCGCCGCGCGGTTCGAACGCCGGCAGCTCGATGCGCTGCGGATTGCGCACCTCGATGCCCTTTTTCACCAGCAGCACGTTGCCGTGCCAGCCGAGGCTCTGCTCGCGGATGCCGAAACGCACCGGCATGTAGTTGGTGAAGTCGACGATGAGATCGGGCGAGAGGGTGGTGGCGCGCTCGCCGAAGCGCCGGTCCACTTCCTGCAAGGCGACGATGTCGGCATCGATCTCGGCGAGGATCTTCATGATGCGCTCGGGCTGGCGGCGCCGGTCTGTGCCGATGCTCTTGCGGATATTATACGAGGCGACTTTGATCATCTGTCCTGGGGGTATGAGCTAGAGGATGGGCGAGAGCAGGCGGGCCGCCTGGGCGATGAAGCGGGGGATCGGGTGGCGCTTTTCCACCTCTTCCTTGGTCACCTTGCGGCAATTGGCAAAGTCGGCCTCCAGCATCTTTTCCACTGACGCGATCATGTTGCGATCCGGCATCCACACCGTCATCTCGAAATTGATGGCGAAGGAGCGGTTGTCGAAGTTCACCGTGCCGACACTGGCGATTTTGTCGTCCATCAGCAGCACCTTCTGGTGCAGGAACCCCTTCTGGTAACGGTAGATGGCGATATCGTGTTCCACCATGGCGTCGGCATGGGCGTTGCTGGCGAGCCAGACCAGGAGGTGGTCGGGCTTGGCCGGCAGCATGATGCGCACATCGACACCACGCAGGATCGCCGCATAGAGCGCAGTCCGCATGTCGGTGTCGGGCACGAAATAAGGGCTGACGATCCACAGTCGCTGCCGGGCCTGGCCGATCACGTCGGCGAAGGCAATGGCGCAGGCTTCGAGCTTGTCGGCCGGGCCGGTGGCCATCACCAGCGCCGAAACATGGCCGGGCTCATCCACCGGATCGGGCGGCGGCAGGTTGAGGACTTCGCCCGTGGCCCACAACCAATCCTCCTGGAAGATCAGGGCCACCGAGGAGGCGGCCGGCCCTTCGAGCTTCAGCTGCGTATCGCGCCAGGCGCCGAAGCGTTCGTCCTCACCCAGATACTCGACGCCGATATTGGCGCCGCCGGTCCAGGCAACCTTGCCGTCGACCACGACGGATTTGCGATGGTTGCGGTAGTTGATCCGCATCGGGCCGAACAGCCTGAGGAACCGGTGCCGATGGTTGAAGCCGAAGATCCTGATGCCTTCGGCCCACATCCGGTCCTTGTATTCGCGGGAGAGGCCGCTGCTGCCGACATCGTCGTAGAGCATGTAGACGGCCACCCCGGCGCGCGCCCGTTCCATCAGCGCCGCGGCCAGCCGGTGGCCCAGCGCATCGGCCTTGAGAATGTAGAACTGCACCAGGATGTAGCTCCTGGCTGCCGCGATTCCCTCGAAGATCGATTCGAACGTCGCGTCGCCGTCGACCAGCAGTTCCGCCGCATTGCCGGCGAGGAACGGCATGCCGGCGGCGCGGCGCTGCACCGGCCACTCGGCGCCGGCCTCGCGATCGATCACCGCCAGGTCTTCGCTGCGGATCAGGCGTGAGGCGCGCACCTGCATGCGGGTTTGGGCATAGCCGTCGAAATGCTTCCAACCGAACACCAGGTAGATGATGGCGGTTGGGAAGGGGAGGAAGGCCAGCGACACCAGCCAGGCGATAGAGCCCTGCGCGGTGCGCGAGACGCTGATCTCGCGCACCGCGCAGATCAGCGCCAGAGCATAAAAGCCGGCGAGCACCAACGCGATGATCGGAATGCTCTCGACGACGGTCTCGACCGCTTCACTCATGTCGACGACGCCGCTCATTGCCGCTCCGCTGGTCCCTGTAAGACTAATAGCCGATGCACCGGGAACGGCCAGAGCCGAGTTCGGCGCGGGAAGATGGTTGCGCGCCGCGGCAAACCTCCGCAGAACTAGCAGCCGGACCTTTCCGGTCCGTCTTCCCGTCTTTGAAAGTCCCGCCAGTGTCGCCGCAACCGCCAATGCTCCGTCAGAACGCCATGACGGGAATTGCGTTCAAGCTGAGCTCGGTCTGCGTCTTTCTGGGAATGTCGAGCCTGCTCAAGGCCTCCGAGGGCGTGCCGTCCGGGCAACTGGTGTTCTTCCGCTCCTTCTTCGCCATCCTGCCGATCATCGCCTACCTGATCTGGAAGGGCGAACTCGGTGTCGGCCTCACGACCAAACACCCGGTGAGCCATTTGCTGCGCGGGCTTGTCGGCACCGGCGGCATGATGACTGGGTTCTTCGCGCTCACCCAGTTGCCGCTGGCCGAGGCGATTACCATCAGCTACGCCACGCCGCTGCTGATCGTGGTGTTCAGCGCCGTGTTCTACCACGAGCAGGTGCGGCTCTACCGCTGGAGCGCCGTGCTCGTTGGCCTCATCGGCGTCGTCATCATCATCTGGCCGCGCCTCACGGTGTTTTCGGGCGGCATCAGCGACATGAGCGGGGCGACGCTGGGCGCGGCTTCGGCGCTCGTCGCGGCGGGCTTTGCGGCAACGGCCATGGTATTGGTCCGCAAGCTGGTCGAAACCGAGCGCTCGGCCACCATCGTCCTCTATTTCTCCTTGACGTCGTCGGTGTTCGGCCTCGCCACCCTGCCATTCGGCTGGGTGATGCCGACGACCGAGCAGTTCGCCCTCTTGATCGGCGCCGGCATTTTCGGCGGCATCGGACAGATCCTGCTCACCGAATCCTACCGCCACGCGGACATGTCGGTGGTCGCCCCGTTCGAGTACGCCTCGCTGATCCTCTCGGTCGCCATCGGCTACGTGATCTTCCACGATATCCCGACCATCGAGATGCTGGTGGGCGGCGCGATCGTGGTGGGCTCGGGGCTGTTCATCATCTACCGCGAGCACAAGCTGGGCCTCGAGCGAAAGCGGGCCAGCGAGGTCAGCCCGCCGCAGTGAGGGCAGCCGATTGCGCAGTACGGACGCGGTGGAGGGGACATCGCGTTTGGGGTGGGCTCGATTGGGCAGTCCGGATCGCTCATGTTGACCTCCTAGGCGAGGAAACGGTCGCGCTCGTCGTGAGCCGGCAGGTGGCAGGTGTCGCGCCTGCCGAAGAACCGCATGCGATGCCTGGCAATCCAGAAATAGAGCCCATCGCGAACAGGGCGGGACAGGGCGCCGGCCACGGTAGCCATCGACCACGGCAGGCCGAGCCGTCGCCCGATCTCGAGCACTGCATCGGAGGCAAAGAACGGCAGCCCGTCGGCGAGGACGATGAAGGTTTCGTAGTCATGCGGATCGAGGCCGTAGTGGCGGTAGATCGAGGCGCCCAACTCGCTTTGTGCCGCGATGAAGCGGAACACCCGGCGCCGATCGTGGCGCAGCACGAACTGGACGGCGCTCGAGCAGAGCCCGCAATAACCATCGTAGATCATCACCGGATGGTCGTCGGCGAACCTGGCGACGCTATCGTCCTGCCGATAGCTGTAGGCCTCGGGCCTCACGGCTTCTGCACGAAGCTTTCGAGCACCTTCTTGCGGCCGGCCTTCTCGAACTCGATGGTCAGCTTGTTGCCTTCGATCTGGTCGATCCGGCCATAGCCGAACTTCAGGTGGAAGACGCGCTCGCCGACCGAATATTTGGAGCCGCGGCCATCGTCGACCGAGCGGGCGACGAGGTCGCCGTCGATGGTCACCGGACCGGCCGACTTGCGCGACGAGGCCTGGGCGCGGGCGCGTTGCCAGCCCGGGGTCTCGTAAAGGGAATCGAACGGGTCGCGGTTGTCGAAGCGCCCACCCGCGGTGCGTCCACCATAACCGTAGCCGCCATAGGCGGAGCCGGTGTCCTTCACCTCGACCGCGGCCGCAGGCAACTCGTCGAGGAAGCGGGACGGGATCGCCGATTGCCAGAGCCCGTGGGTCAGCCGGTTCTGCGCCACCGAGACGCGCAGGCGTTTGCGTGCCCGGGTGAGGCCGACATAGGCGAGGCGACGTTCTTCCTCGAGGCCGGCGCGACCGCTCTCATCGAGGGTACGCTGGCTGGGGAACAGCCCTTCTTCCCAGCCGGGAAGAAACACTGTTTCGAACTCCAGCCCCTTGGCGGAGTGAAGCGTCATGATCGACACGGCATCCTCGGCCTCGCCGGTGTCGCGGTCCATCACCAGCGAGACGTGCTCGAGGAAGCCGCCGAGCGATGAGAACTCGCCCATCGAGTTGACCAGTTCCTTGAGGTTCTCCAGGCGGCCTTCGGACTCGGCGGATTTGTCGTTCTGCCACATCTCGGTATAGCCGGATTCGTCGAGCACCTGTTGGGCCAGCGCCACATGCGGCGGGTCCCTGCGGGCCGGCGATGCCAGCTCGTCATCGAGCGAATCCTCGGAGGGCAGGGCGCGGGCACGCTGGTTCCAGTCGTCGAACTGATCCATCAGTTGCCGCAGCGTCGTGCGTTGCTTGGGTTTCAACTCTTCGGTCTGGATCAGCGTCCGCACCGCGGCGGTGAGCGACGAGCCCTGATGGCGGGCCGCATCGTGCAGGATCTGCAGTGTCGAGTCGCCCAATCCCCGCTTCGGGGTATTGACGATGCGCTCGAAGGCAAGGTCGTCGGTTGGGTTGAACACCAGCCGCAGATAGGCCAGCGCGTCGCGGATTTCCTTGCGCTCATAAAAGCGCGGGCCACCGATGACGCGGTAGTTGAGGCCGAGCGTGATGAAGCGCTCTTCGAAGGCGCGCATCTGGTGTGAGGCACGCACCAGGATCGCCATCGAATTCAATGCGTCGCCCTGGCGCTGGAACTGCTCGATCTCCTCGCCGACCTGGCGGGCCTCCTCGTCGGAGTCCCAGACCGAGGTGACCATCACCAGTTCGCCCGGCTCGCCGACATCGGTCTGCAAAGTCTTCCCCAGCCGGCTCTCATTGTTGGCAATGAGGTGCGAAGCTGCCTTGAGGATGTTGGAAGTGGAGCGGTAGTTGCGTTCCAGCCGGATCACCTTGGCGCCCGGAAAATCCTTCTCGAAGCGCAGGATGTTGTCGACCTCGGCGCCGCGCCAGCCATAGATCGACTGGTCGTCGTCGCCGACCACGCAGAGGTTGGCCTCCGGTGCCGGCTTGCCCTGGGCGAGCAGCCGCAGCCACAGGTACTGGGCGACGTTCGAATCCTGGTACTCGTCGACGAGGATGTATTTGAAGCGCCGGTGATACTCGGCCAGCACATCCGGGTTCTCGCGAAACAGCTTGATGCACAGCAGCAGCAGGTCGCCGAAATCGGTGGCGTTCAGCGTCTTCAGCCGATCCTGATACTGCTGGTAGAGATCAGGAATCCGGCCATTGGCGAAGGCCGAGCGGTCGGCCATCGAGACGTCGGCGGGCAGCTGGCCGCGATTCTTCCAGTTGTCCATCATGCCGGCGAACTGTCGGGCCGGCCAGCGCTTCCCGTCGATGTTGGCGGCTTCGAGCAGCTGCTTGATCAGCCGGATCTGGTCGTCGGTATCGAGAATGGTGAAATCGGAACGGAGGCCCACCAGCTCGGCGTGCCGGCGCAGCAGGCGCGCGCCGATCGAGTGGAAGGTGCCGAGCCACGGCATGCCCTCTACACCCGCCCCGACGAGCGCGCCGATGCGCTCCTTCATCTCGCGGGCGGCCTTGTTGGTAAAGGTCACCGACAGGATTTCGGACGGCCAGGCCTTCCTGGAATTGAGAATGTGGGCGATGCGGGTGGTCAGCACCCGGGTCTTGCCGGTGCCGGCGCCGGCGAGCACCAGCAGCGGGCCCTCGGTGGTCAGCACCGCGTCGCGCTGCTCTTCGTTGAGGCCCTTCAGGTAGTCGGGCGCAGCCGCTCCCCGGCCGAACTGGCTGGTGATCGAGCCCGCCTGCGGGCGGTCGAGGCGCTGCGGTTCTGCTGCCATCAGGGAAACGACGAATCCTGTTTCGTTCTCATTGGCGAATATAGGGAGTAGAGGCCCTGATGTATATGCGGCGGCGGCCTGTCACAGATCTGTCACCCGATTGTCATGTGGCCGTTGTGCGGCGTGCCTAAGCCGAAGCCCTCGATTTTCAGGGGCGCCAGCAAATGCAGTTCAAATCCATTCTCCTCGGCCTCACCGCCGGCCTTCTCGCCACCTCGGCCTATGCCGCGCCGGTGTTCAACCGCATCGCCAGCTTTCCGGTGGAGCTGAACAACCCCGAGGCGAAGGCAACCTCGTCGGAAATCATCACTGCTTCGGAAGACGGCATGACGCTGGTCTATTCCGACAGCCCGGCCGGCGGCATCGGCTTCATCGACATCACCGACGCCAAGGCGCCGAAGGCCGGCGGCTTCCTGGCGCTCGACGGCGAACCCACCTCGGTGACCATCGTCGGCAGCAAGGTCTACGCCGCGGTCAATACGTCGGAGAGCAAGGTCAATCCGTCGGGCAAGCTGGTGGTCGTCGACCTCGCCACCAAGGCCATCGAGAGCACCGTCGAGCTTGGTGGCCAGCCGGATTCGATCGCCCACAACGCTGCCGGAACGATCCTTGCCATCGCCATCGAGAATGAGCGTGACGAGGAACTGAACGATGGCGACATCCCGCAGGCACCGGGCGGCTACCTGGTGCTGCTGTCGATCAATGGTGGCGCGCTCGATCCCGAGAGCCTCGCGAAAGTCGAGCTGACCGGCCTTGCCGCCATCGCGCCGGAGGATCCGGAAGTCGAGTATGTCTCCTTCAACGGTCTCGACGAAGTGGCCGTGACGCTGCAGGAGAACAACGAGATCGTCATCGTCGACGGCAAGACCGGCACGGTGAAGTCGCATTTCTCGGCCGGCACCGTCAGCCTGGAGGGTATCGACACCAAGAAGGATGGCGCGCTCAAGTTCACCGGCAAGCTGGATGATGTCCCCCGCGAACCCGACGCGGTGAAGTGGCTCGACGACAACAGGCTGGTCGTCGCCAATGAAGGCGACTGGAAGGGCGGTTCGCGCAGCTTCACCATCTTCAACAAGGACGGCTCTGTCGTTTACGAGAGCGGCCCGTCGATGGAATACGAGGCGGCCCGCCTCGGGCACTATCCCGACGCGCGCAACAAGAAGGGCGTCGAGCCCGAGGGCCTCGAGGCCGCTACGTTTGGCGATGCCTCCTACCTGTTCGTCGCCGAGGAACGCGCCTCGCTGGTCGCCGTCTACAAGGACACGGGCGCCGATCCGGAATACCTGCAGTCACTGCCGTCGGGCATCGGCCCGGAAGGCTCGGTTGCCATCCCCTCGCGTAACCTGTTCGTTACGGCGAACGAGACGGACCTGCGCGCCGACGGCCTCGCCGGCTCGCACGTCATGCTCTACGAGCTGGGCGAAGGCGAAGCGGCCTATCCGCAGCTGATCTCCGACCTCGATGCCGACGGCAAGCCGATCGGCTGGGCCGCCATCTCGGGCGCCGTTGGCGATGCCGACAAGCCCGGTATCCTCTACGCGGTCAGCGACAGCGTGCTCAGCGCCCAGCCGGCGATCTACGAGATCGACGCCACCGCCAAGCCGGCGAAGATCGTCAAGAAGACCGTCATCACCCGCGGTGGCGATGCGGCGCAGAAGCTCGACCTCGAGGGCATCGCGCTCGATGGCGAAGGCGGCTTCTGGGTGGCCTCGGAAGGTCGCAGCGACAAGCTGACCCCGCATGCGCTTTATCGCGTCGATGCCGATGGCAAGATCACCGAGGAAGTGGCGTTCCCCGAGGCGCTGCTGCCGCACGAAATCCGCTTCGGCGCCGAAGGCGTCACCAAGGTCGGCGACACCCTGTGGGTCGCCATCCAGCGCGAGTGGAAGGACGATCCCAAGGGCCAGGTGAAGCTGCTTGGCTACAACACCAAGGAAAAGACCTGGTCGGCGGTCCGCTATCCGCTCGAAGCCACGGCCGAGGGCGCTTGGAACGGTCTCTCCGAGATCACCGCTCACGGCGACTATGTCTATATCGTCGAGCGTGACAACCAGATCGCGCTCAAGGCGGCGCTGAAGAAGCTCTACCGCGTGCCGGTGTCGGCGCTCGTCGGTGCGGAACTCGGCGGCGAGCTGCCGGTGGTGACCAAGCAAGAAGTCCGCGACTTCATCCCCGACCTCGCTTCGAACAACGGCTATGTGGTCGACAAGGTCGAGAGCTTCGCCATCGGTGCCGACGGTACGGGCTACGTGATCACCGACAATGACGGCGTCGCCGATAGCTCGGGCGAAACCTTCTTCTGGTCGGTCGGTACGATCCAGTAAGCGACAGCCTTCATTGCAGGGCTCAGGGCCGGGCCGAAAGGGCCGGCCCTTTTCGTTTGGAGGGAGCCATCTTCGCGCTCAGAACTCCCACCGACCGTCATCCCGACGAAAGTCGGGACCCAGTGCTCAGGCTTATCCCGCGGTACGATCTCTCCGACCTTGCTGTGATGGACCGGTGAAGCTTGCGTTGAACCAAACTTCCGAGCAGTGGGTCCCGGCCTTCGCCGGGATGACGGCCGGTGAGGTGGAGGATCAGGAGGTAGCCGGCTTGGTGCGTCGGCACTTCAACGCCGATGGCTCGTTTCCTGCCCACATCCTGAACGCCGGATGAATCGTACGTGACGTTTTTGCAACAGCAAGATTGAATCCAGATTTTGCCGCTTGGCGGTCAACGTTTTGCTGAGGATCGTCGCCACAATCTGACCCTAAAAGAAGCAGAGGACAAATCTCGGACGGGCTGTGACGAATACGGAAGCCATTTGCTTTCGCACCGAACCATTCGTGTGCTCCCCGCCCTTGTGCCTTGTCAGGCCGAACCCCATAAACGGCGCCTTCTGAGGGGCGCCGGAGTACACCGGCCGGACAAGCGGGACCAGGAAATGGCATCGAACTACGTCGATAAATCGCGTCTTCCCAGCAGGCATGTGACAGAGGGTCCGGAGCGCGCTCCGCACCGCTCGTACCTTTACGCCATGGGCCTGACCAGCGAGCAGATTCACCAGCCGCTGGTCGGCGTGGCGACGGCCTGGAACGAGGCGGCGCCGTGCAATATTTCGCTCGGCCGGCAGGCGCAGTCGGTCAAGAAGGGCGTTGCCGCCAACCACGGCACGCCGCGTGAATTCACCACCATCACCGTCACCGACGGCATCGCCATGGGCCATGCCGGCATGAAGTCGTCGCTGGCGTCGCGCGACGTGATCGCCGACTCGGTCGAGCTGACGATGCGTGGCCACTCCTATGACGCGCTGGTCGCCATGGCCGGTTGCGACAAGTCGCTGCCCGGCATGATGATGGCGATGATCCGCCTCAACGTGCCGTCGATCTTCATCTATGGCGGCTCCATCCTGCCGGGCCGCTTCCGCGGCCGCGACGTGGTGGTGCAGGACCTGTTCGAGGCCGTCGGCCTCCATTCGGTCGGCCAGATGGACGATGAGACCCTCGACGAGCTCGAGCGCGTCGCCTGTCCGTCGGCCGGTTCCTGCGGCGGCCAGTACACGGCCAACACCATGGCCATGGTGGCCGAAGCTATCGGGCTTGCATTGCCGTATAGTTGCGGCGCTCCGGCTCCTTACGAAATTCGCGATGCGCTGTGCGCCAAGGCCGGCGAACAGGTGATGGAACTGCTCAAGGTGCAGCTCCGCCCGCGCGACATCGTCACCCGCAAGGCGTTCGAGAACGCTGCCATGACCGTCGCCGCTACCGGCGGCTCGACCAATGCCGCGCTGCACCTGCCGGCGATGGCGCATGAGGCTGGCATCGACTTCGACCTGTTCGACGTCGGCGAAATCTTCAAGAAGACCCCCTATATCGGCGACCTGAAGCCGGGCGGAAAGTACGTCGCCAAGGACCTGTTCGAGGCCGGCGGCATCCCGCTGGTGATGAAGGCGCTGCTCGAGGGCGGGTACCTGCACGGCGACTGCATGACGGTCACCGGCAAGACCGTCGCCGAGAACCTCGAGAAGGTGAAGTTCAACACCGAGCAGGACGTGATCCGTTCGACCTCGAACCCGATCTCGCCGACCGGTGGTGTGGTGTCGCTGCGCGGCAACCTTGCTCCCGATGGCGCCATCGTGAAGGTCGCCGGGCTCAAGAACCTGCGCTTCGTCGGCCCGGCCCGCGTCTTCGACACCGAAGAGAAGTGCTTCGAAGCGGTTGAGAAGCGGACCTACAAGGAAGGCGACGTGCTCGTCATCCGCTACGAAGGCCCGAAGGGCGGTCCCGGCATGCGCGAGATGCTGTCGACCACGGCGGCGCTTTATGGCCAGGGCATGGGCGACAAGGTTGCGCTCATCACCGACGGTCGCTTCTCCGGCGCCACCCGCGGCTTCTGCATTGGCCATGTCGGCCCGGAAGCAGCGATCGGCGGCCCCATCGCCCATATTCAGGACGGTGACATCATCACCCTCGACGCCACGACCGGCGAGATCTCGGTCAACGTGTCGGAGGAAGAGTTTGCCCGGCGCAAGACGAGCTGGGCCCCCCGCGAGACCGAGTATGGCTCGGGCGCGATCTGGAAGTATGCCCAGCTGGTGGGGCCGGCGCGTTACGGCGCGCTGACCAACCCCGGCGCCAAGGGCGAGAAGGAGCAGTATGCGGACATTTAGGGCAGGAGCCCTTGTTTCCGTTGCGTTTTGGGCTGCGCTCGCGGTTGCGGGCGTAGCCACCCCGGCTGCCGCCCAGGTGAGCGGTGTGTTGCCGTCGCTGCCGGCTGCGCCAGAGACGGCCGCCGATGCGGCGCTCGCCATGGCCAACCAGCTCGACGGGGCAGGGGGCGGCATTTCGAGCGCCGACCTGATCGCCGCACTCGAGGATGCGGCGCTGGCCGGCCAGCCGATGGCGTTGTTCCAGCTCGGGCTGATGTACGAGAGCGGCGAAGGCGTCGACAAGGACCCGGTCAAGGCCTTCGGCTATTTCAGCCAGATCGCCGACGAGCATGCCGACACGGCGCCGAAGGGCGTCGAGGCCGATATCGTGGCCCAGTCATTCCTCAAGATCGGCGAGTATTACCGCCACGGCCTGCCGGAAGCCGGCATTCCGAAGAACGAAGCCTATTCCAACAAGCTGGTCATGCATGCGGCGTCGTATTTCGGCGATGCCGACGCGCAGTACAAGGTCGGCGAGCTCTATCTCGATGATGCCGAACTCGGCGACAATCCGCTGCAGAGCGCCCGCTGGCTCAATCTTGCGGCCCGCAAGGGCCATGCCGGGGCACAGGCGAAGCTCGGGAGCATGCTCTTCAACGGCCAGGGCATCGATGCCGACCCGATCGAGGGGCTGATGTGGCTCACGGTCGCTTCGCGCCGCGCTGCCGGCACGACCGATGATGGCTGGATCCACGACCTGCTCACCAACGCGATGTCGGTCGCGACGCCCGAGCAGCGCAAGCAGGCCGTCGAACTCGCCGACTCGCTCGGCACCCGCTTCGGCGGGCTGTGAGCTTCACCTCCGTCCGTAGCTGACAGCCGCGTTCAGCCGAAGTTCAGCCGCAAGGTGGCAACCATCCGGGCAGTTAGCCCGTTGGTGTCCATCATGCGCTTGCCGATCATTCTCGCTCTCATCGTCGTCATCACGCTGCCCAAGGATGTCCGTGGGTTTGTCGATGACATATCCGCCCAAGCCCGCGTGGCGACGGCCTCGATCAGCCATTTCCTCGATCGCAACAAGGATGACGGCACCGTCAAGATTGCCGAGGCGAGCGTCAGCAATGTGCTGAGGACCAAGCACGACACCACCAAGAACTCGGTCGGCAATATCCGCTAGTTCGCTGACCAAGCTTCCTCCCCTCGGGGGCAGGTCATGCTCCGGTGGCTCCCAGGGGCCTTGGAGGGCACAATTGTACGCGACGCAGCGAAAGAGCGCCGAGTAGTTCCACTCACCTCAGAACGCGAAGTAGCCCACCACCGGCACATGGTCGCTGGGTTTGTCCTTGCCGCGCTCGGCCGCATGCACCACCGCATCCTCCAGCCGATCGGCAGCCTGCGGCGATAGCAGCAGGTGGTCGATGCGGATGCCGTCCTTGCGCTCCCAGCCGAACGTGCGGAAATCCCAGAAGGTCAGGGATGGCTCGTCGGTGATGGCGCGTACGGCATCGGTGAGCCCGAGGTTCAGCAAAGCCCGCCACCGCTCGGCGCTTTCAGGGCGGAACGCGGCGTCACCCACCCACTTCTCGGGCACGGTGGCGTCGACGTTGGCCGGGATGATGTTGAAATCGCCAAGCAGGATGAATGGCTCCTCGAGGGCCAGGCGGGATTCGACGAAGGTGTGCAGCCGATCCATCCAGCTGAGCTTGTAGGTAAACTTGTCGGTGCCGACAGGATTGCCGTTCGGCAGGTAGATGCAGCAGACTCGGACCACCCCGCCTTCGACCGAGAATACCCCCTCGATCAGCCGCGACTGCTCGTCGCCGTCATCGCCGGGCAGGCCGCGCGTCACTTCGTCGAAGCGATGCTTGGAGAGGATGGCGACGCCGTTCCAGCTCTTTTGCCCGAACGTCTCGACATTGTAGCCCATCGCCTCGATCTCCATGCGAGGGAAGGCCTCGTCTACCGATTTGATCTCCTGGAGGCAGACGATATCGGGCGATTCTTCTTCAAGCCACTTGAGAAGAGCGCCTTGCCGAGCCTTGACGCCGTTGATGTTCCAGGTGGCAATGCGCATGAGTAGGCTCCCGTTCGACACGGGAGGTTAGAGCAATTCGCCGTTTCGTTGAAACACCGAATTGCTCCAGTCCGTTTGGTCGCGCTTGCCGACTGGAAAAGTCCGCAACGGTTCCTCGAAATGCGACGCCGGCTCACAGCGCCGCGTAGACCGCGTCGCGGATGTCCTCGCGGAACGGGCCGTTGCAGCCCTCGGGGGCGGTGTTGGTACAGACAAGAATCGTCAGCTTGTTGGTGCGATCGATAATCCAGTTGTGACCCCATGCGCCGCCCCAATCGAGCGTGCCGACCGGGCAGGGGCTGCGCGCCGCCTTGGGGTCGTCGATGATGGCGCCGAGCAGGGTGAAGCGCTTGCCGGCATCGGTGTCGCGTCGCGGCAGGCTGCCGATCTGGTTGTGGAAGGCTTCATCGACGGTGTCGGGTTTCAGGTGCGTGCCGCTGTTGTAGACCTCGAGCATCTTCATGACGTCGTCCGCCGTACCGCACGAGCCGCCGCCGCCGGATTGCGGAGCATCGGCGCGGAAGATGCGATCGACCTGCCAGCCGGTGCCCTGCGAGTCTTCCTGGGTGATGCGGGCAGGTGGCGTCACCGGCGCCGCCGGCGGATTGCCGTTGGCATAGTTGGCGGCGACACGGGTGGCATCGGTCGGAGTGAAACGCCAGTCGACCATGCCGAGGGGGCCCGCGGCGTATTTCACCACGGCGGCCTCGAGGGTCGAGCCGTTGATCGCCGCGATCACCCCGCCCAGCACGTCGATACTGGTGCCATAGCCCCAGGCGGTGCCGGGCGCGAAGGCCAGCTTTGCCTTGGCCAGCCGGCGCAGGTTCTCCTCGAGCGAGATGTAGGGGCCGGACATACCGGGCGCGACATCGGCGGGTGTCGTGTCGTAGGTGAGGCCGGAGGTGTGGGCGAACAGTTGCCGCAAGGTGATCGGCCGCACCACCCCGTCGGGACTCGCCGGGGTGAAATAGGGCAGGTACTTGTCGACCGGATCATCGAGCCCAAGCAGGCCGGCTTCCATCATCTTGAGCGCTGCCGTCGCGACAATCGGCTTGGTCACCGAGGCGAGGCGGAAGATGGCGTTGCGCTCGAGCTTCCGGTTGGCCTCGCGATCGGCGAGGCCGGCGGTGCGGGCGTAAACTTCCTTGCCGTCCTGGTTGACCAGTACGACGCAACCGACAATGCGGCTCACCAGCGCGGCGTCGATCGCCGCGTCGATATTCTTCTCAACGCTCATGGAATCCTCCCCGACTTAGTATGGACGCTAACGGTTCCTCGGCAAGGAGCGCAAGCCACCGGAAGGCTCAAACGACCAATGGATCAGGCGGAGGGATGACCGTAGACGGCATGCAGCACGTCGTCGCGGTACCGGCCGTCCGATCCCTCGAGCCCGGTATTGCTCATCGAGACGACGCTGAGGCCGGCTGCCGGATCGATGAACCAGTTGTGCCCGTAGATGCCGCCCCAGCGCACCATGCCGCGCGGAGCGGGGACACCGGCAGTCGCGGGGTCGTCGAGCCAGGCGCCCAACAGGCAGAATTGCCAGCCGGGCGCGACGGCCTGGCTTAGTTGAGGCGTCTGGTTGGCGAGAGCCAGCCTCGCCGTCTCGGGCTTGAGGATCGATCCTCCGGTACGCAGCGCCTCCAGCAATTGCATGAAGTCGGGCCCGCTGCCGGCCGCCCCGCCACCGCCGGATTGAAAGGCCGCGGCATCGAAAATGCGCTCGGGGTCGTAGGTCGTGGTGCTGCCCCAGGGGTTCGGGATGGTGTGAATCGGGCCCATCAACTCCGCGCCTTTGGGGCCGTCTGCATAGGCGGCCGCCAAACGCGATGGGTCGCGCACGGTGAAGCCGGTGTCGATCATGCCCAGCGGGCCGGTCACATAGTGCCGGATCGCGTCCTCGAGCCGTCCGGCGACCAACCCTGCTGCGATGTGGCCGAGAACGTCGATGGACGGGCCGTAAGTCCACCCGGCGCCGGGTGCAAACAGCAGGGGTAGCGCGCCGACGCGGGCGATGATGTCGTCGTCACCGAGTCGCCAGCGGTTCACGCCCGCTGCCGTTTCGGCCGCGGTGCGGATCGAAGCATTGGAGAGGCCGGAGGTGTGGGTGAGCAGGTGCCGGATGGTGATGGTCGGCTCGGTCCCATCGGCGAGGCGCGGACGAAAGTCGGGCAGGTAGTCGGTGACCGCCGCGTCGAGACCGAGCTTTCCGTCCTCGATCAGCGCCAGGATGGTCGCCGCTACGATCGGCTTGGTAAGGGAGGAGAGACGAAAGATCGTGTCGAGCGCCATCGGACGGCGGTTCTCGCGGTCGGCGAGGCCATGTGCAGCCTCGTAGACGAGTTCACCGTGCCGACGGATGATGATGGCCGAACCGACGATGCGCCCTTCTTCGATGGCGCGTGTTGCTGCTGCATCGAGCCGCCCGGACAAGTTCATGCTCTGCCTCCCCAGTTGGGGGCGGACGCTAGCGACGCTGGGTTAGCGAGGCAAGGCTGGCAATGGCGACGGGATCAGGCGACGGCGAAGCTGGTGCCGCAGCCGCAGCCGGCGACGGCGTTGGGGTTCCTGATCTGGAAGCTCTGGCCGATCAGGTCATCGACATAGTCGATTTCGGCGCCACCCATGAACTCGAGGCTGAGGGAATCGATCAGCACCGTGGCGCTGTCCTTGGCCAGCACCAGGTCGTCATTGGCGGGCGTCTCCTTGACCAGCTTGTACTCGTACTGGAAACCCGAACAGCCACCTCCGGCCACCACGATGCGCAGCACCGTGCCTTCGCCCTGTTTGGCGAGGATGCGGCCGATCTTCTTGGCGGCGCGGTCTGTCAAAATGACATTGTTCGGTGCTAGAGCAGCTTCAGTCATCACGTACCTTTCGGCCGCCCGCCATGGGGCAGCGCTGGAAACCAAATCTAATATCGTTAGACGACGATGAAAAGGGTCTTGGCTGCATAATGGGTGAACGCGCCGCCTATGCTTCCGATCCGGCGCAAAGCCGTGGGCGGTTGTTTGCGCCGGGTGCGAGCCCGACGCGCTCGGAGTTTCAGAGGGATCGCGACCGGATCGTCCACTCCGCGGCGTTCCGCCGGCTGCAGCACAAGACCCAGGTGTTTCTGCACCACGAAGGTCAGCACTATCGCACCCGGCTGACCCATACGCTGGAGGTGAGCCAGATGGCGCGCTCCATCGCCCGGGCGTTGGGGCTCGATGAGGACCTGGCCGAGGCGGTGGCGCTGGCGCACGATCTCGGCCACACCCCGTTCGGCCATGCCGGCGAGCGCGTGCTGCATGACAAGATGGCCGACTGGGGCGGGTTCGACCACAACATGCAGGCGATCCGCGTCGTCACCCGGCTGGAGAGCCGCTATGCCGAGCATGACGGGCTGAACCTCAGCTGGGAAGCGCTCGAGGGCATCCTCAAGCATAATGGACCGCTGACCGATCGGCAGGGCCGCGCGCTGCGCGCCGACAAGCCGCTGCCGCCCGGGCTCGATGAGATTCCTGCCAGTGCGGACCTGATGGCCTGGAGCCATGCCAGCCTCGAGGCCCAATCTGCCGCCATCGCCGACGACATCGCCTACAACTCGCACGATATCGACGACGCCTTGCGAGCCGGGTTGATCCGATTGCCGGACCTCGTCGATGTGCCGCTGGTCGGCCCACTGGTGCGCGAGGTGCTGCAGCGCTGGCCCGACATCGAGCGGAGCCGGCAGGCGCATGAGGTGCAGCGCCGGTTGATCACCCTGCAGATCGAAGACGTAATCGCCGAGAGCACGCGCGCAATCGCCGAGGTGAACCCGAAATCGGCCGACGATGTCCGCAATGCCGGGCGCACGCTGATCCGGTTCTCGCGGCCGGTGCATGATGCCGAGCAGGGGCTGAAGCGCTTCCTGTTCGAACGGGTGTATCGCAGCGAGCAGGTAATGGGGCCGGTGCGGCAGAGCCAGACGGTGGTGGGCATGCTGTTCGACCATTACCTCGTCACCGGCGCGATGCCGGGCCGCTGGGGCGAGGCCGCCCGGCACGCGCCGGATCGCGCCGCCCGCGCCCGCATTGTCGCCGACTTCATCGCCGGGATGACCGACCCCTATGCGCTGGAGCTGCATGCCCGGCTGTTTGACGGTGCGAGCCAGTTGCGGTAGGGGCAGCGCAGCCCGCCAGGTACGCCGGGTCATTCCCGCGAGAGCGGGAGCCTTCGTTTCCAGTGTTGCCGAGCCCCCGCAAACAGAGTTTCCCGCTTATGGGGGAATGTCCCTGTGGGTAAGCCGACCCCCGCCGATCATGGCACCCAAGAGACCAACATGAACGTCTTCGCGTTGTTTGCCGCCCGTGTCGCCGACGCCCTTACCGGGCTCTATCCCTCGATCACCGAGGAAGCTCTGTCGCGCATCGTGGTCGAGCCGCCGCGAGATGCAGCGCATGGGGACCTTTCGACCAACGCCGCGATGGTAGTGGCCAAGCCGCTCGGCAAGAATCCGCGCGAGGTGGCGACGGCGCTGGCCGAGCACTTCAAGGCCGACACGGACGTGACCTCGGTCGAGGTGGCTGGCCCCGGCTTCATCAATTTCCGGCTTGCTACTCCGGTGTGGCACGAGGTGCTGAAGTCGGTCGCTGCGCAAGGCGCCGCGTTCGGCAAATCGGATATCGGCAAGGGCGAGCGGGTGAACGTCGAGTATGTCTCGGCCAACCCGACCGGCCCGATGCATGTCGGCCATACGCGTGGCGCCGTGTTCGGCGACGCGCTGGCGTCGCTGATGGCCTATTCGGGCTATGAGGTGACGCGCGAGTATTACATCAACGATGCCGGCAGCCAGATCGACACGCTGGCGAAATCCACCATGCTGCGCTACCGCGAAGCGCTGGGCGAAACCATCGAGATCCCTTCGGGCTTCTACCCGGGCGACTATCTGATCCCGGTGGGGCAGGCGCTCAAAGCCGAATTCGGGGAGGCGCTGCTGCAGAAGCCCGAGGCCGATGCGCTGGCGATCGTCAAGGATCGGGTCCTTGCGGCAATGATGGATCTGATCCGGGCTGACCTGGCCCAGCTCAACATCCATCACGATGTGTTCTTTTCGGAACGGCAGCTGCACGGGCAGGGGGGCGACATCGACACCACCCTCGACTGGCTGCGCTCGGAAGACATGATCTACCAGGGCCGGCTCGAGCCGCCCAAGGGCAAGACGCCCGAGGACTGGGAGGATCGCGAGCAGACGCTGTTCCGCGCCACCAACTATGGCGACGATGTCGATCGGCCGCTGGTCAAGTCGAATGGCGCCTATACCTATTTCGCCGCCGATATCGCCTACCATCGCAACAAGTATTTGAGGGGCTTCAAGCACATGGTCAATGTGCTGGGGGCCGACCATTCCGGCTATGTGTCGCGGCTGAAGGCGGCGGTGAAGGCCGTGTCGCATGGCGAGGCCGATATCGACGTGCGCATCTGCCAGCTGGTGCGGCTGATGAAGAACGGCGAGCCGTTCAAGATGTCGAAGCGCTCGGGCGACCTGGTGCTGCTGTCCGACGTGGTCGAAGAGGTCGGCTCCGACGCCACCCGGTTCATGCTGCTGTACCGGCGGAACGATGCGGCGATGGATTTCGATTTCGCCGTGGTCAAGGAACAGACCCGCGACAATCCGGTGTTCTACGTGCAGTACGCGCACGCACGGACCTATTCGGTATTCCGCAAGGTCGCCGAGGAGATACCTGACCTCGACATATCGGTCGAAGCGCTCGCCAAGGCAGATATTTCTCTCCTCGCTTCAGACGCTGATCTCGAACTGATCAAGGCTCTGGCGCAGTGGCCGCGCATCGTTGCTTCGGCCGCAAGTGCCCACGAGCCGCACCGCGTGGCGTTCTACCTCTATGAACTTGCGGCCGCGTTCCACGGCTTCTGGGCGAGGGGTAACCAGGATGTTGCCTTACGCTTTGTTAACGCCGATGATTCAATGCTGACTTCGGCCCGACTCGCCCTTGTCGGTGCCGTGCGTCAAGTGCTCGTCAACGGCTTGACCCTGCTTGGTGTTAGTGCCCCGGAAGAACTTTCATAATTCCGGCGCATTGGTTGCTAGAGTCGCCGGGTTGCTCGGCGGGGGTCAAGGCGAGCACCGGGACCACTAGTTTAGGGGGCGCTGCTTTCAATGACAGCGAGACCGCAGCAGATGCCTGATGGCCAGGATAAATCCGACGACCTGATCGCCGAACTCGCCAAACTCATGGCGAACAACGCGCAGGGCGCCGAGCCGGAGGCCAAGCCTGCGCCTAAGCTCGTCACACTTGCCGAAGCGCCGAAGCCGGAAGGGCAGGGCCCCGCAATGGTCCGCATTCCCGGCATGGATGCGCCGGTTGCCGCGTCGCAAACTCCGGCTCCTGCCGTGAATGCGCCGATGCCGCCGCCGGCCGATCGTCCGGCGCCGACGCCGGGGGTGTTGCGCATTCCGGGCATGGACCAGCCGGTGGCAACCGGCCCGGCACCTGCGGTGTCGTCGCCCGTGCCTGCCGCGCCGTCACCGGCGCCGATGGCATCGAGCCCGGCCCAAAAGCCTGCTGCCTCGTTCGATTTCGGCACGCTGCCGGCGTCGACCGGCTTCAAACCGGAACCGATGGCCAACTGGCAGGATCGCGAGATTCCCAAGCCTGTGCCGATGCGGCCGGCTGCCGTGGAGGCGTCAGCGCCGGTGGCGCGTCCCGTACCGGACGCGCCTGTTCCGGTGCGGCCTGCAGTGAACGAACCCTTCAAGCCCGCTGCCGACCCGATGGCGGAACTCGAAGCCGAGCTGACACCCGGCATCAAGGTGGACGCACCGGCCGAGCCGGACGTGAAGGCGCCGCCGCCGCGCGTCGAACCGAACTTCTCGGCGCCGCGTCCGGCTGTCCCGCCGCCGGCCCCGGTTCCTTCGCCTGCGGCTGCGCCGATGGTCGCCGCCGCCAAGGCATCGTCGACCGACGACAGCTTCGATTTCGACTTCGGCTTTGCCTCCGAGCCGCCGGCGCCGATTCCCTCCGCCGAGGCGCGTCCGCAGACCCGGACTGCAGCCCCGACGCCGAGCTCTTCTGCTCCGACGCCAGCCGCTGCTCCGCCGACTCCCGCGATATCCACCGGCGATCCGATCGCCGACCTGATCGCGGCGGAGCTCGATTCGGTCGAAGCTGATATCGTTGAGGACGCCAAGGTCGAGCAGCGACCGGTTCCGGCGCAGCCGGCGGCGCGCAGCTTCCCGCTGCCCGGCGCCATGCCTGTGTCGCGTCCGGCATCCGGCCCGTCGCAGTTCCGCCCGCAGCCGACGCCGCTGGCTGCGGCGCCCGCCACCCCGCAGCCGACTTCGCGTCCCGAGGATCGCTTCGGCGTTGCTCCGGTGTTCGGGCCCACCAGCAAGGTGCAGGCGCCTCGCCCGCAACCGGCCGCCGAACGCGACCCCATGGACGAGATCGAAAGCCTGATCGGCGAAGCCGTGCGGGTCGAGCTCACCAGCGACAAGCCCGCAACGCCGGCCCCCCAGGCTCAGACACCGCAATCGCCCCCGGTGGTTCCGCCACTGACCACAGGCTTTGCTCCGCGGCGCGCCGCGATCAAGGACACCGAACCGCAGGTACCATCGGCCGAGGCCGCCATTCTTGCGGCCGCCGCGGCTAGCGGCGCCGAAGTCGGGCGCATCGACGGCAACATGGCCGCCGAACAGCGCCAGAGCCCATACAAGCGCCCGAAGGCCAAGCCGGAGCGGCGCTCGGGCGGCATGCGCCCGTATGTCGGCATGGCCGTCGCCGGCACGCTGTTGCTGGCCGCCGGCTTCGGCCTCTACTGGGTGCTGGGCATGGGCCGCGGCACCGATGCCGATGCGCCGGTACTGCAGGCCGATGCGACGCCGGTGAAACAGACGCCGCCGCCGACCACCAGCACCACCAACCAGCAGGGTTCGGTGGTGTTCAACGAGCTCGACGGCAAATCCGCCGCGGCCGCCGCCAACGAGCAGCTGGTTTCGCGTGACGATACGGCCGACACCAGCGTCGCCGACGTGGCCCGCACTGTCGGCGAAGGCGACGATGCGGCGAATGAAAGCGAACTCGCCAACCGCAAGGTACGTACCGTGACGGTGCGCCCTGACGGTACGATCGTTTCCGGCGACGAGGCCGTTGCCGGCAATGAAGAACTGCCCGTCGCTCGTCCGGCGGTTCCGGATCTGCCCGGGGCCGACGTGCAGCCGTCAGAGTTGCTGGCGGCGGTTCCCGATGCGGCGACCGACCCCATTGCTTCGGCCATCGACACCGGCGCCGACGCCGCGGTGGATCCGACGCAGGTCTCGGCGCTTGCCCCGACTGGTCCTGCACCGACCATCGATCCCAGCATCGTGGCGCCGGTTCCAGTCGCCCGTCCGACCGACCGCTCGGTCCTGGGCGGCGGCTCCAACCAGCGGGTTGCAGCGACGCAACCGTCGCAGCCGGTCGAACTGGTCGAGGCTCCAGCGGCCCAGGCGCCGGCCTCCGGCGGCAGCGGTCCCTATGTGCAGCTGAGTTCGCAGCCGACCGAAGGCGATGCGGCATCGTCGCTGCGCTCCACGCAGAACCGGCTGTCGGGGCTGCTGAACGGTCGCAGCCTGGCGGTTCGGCAGGTCAACCTGGGCGCCAAGGGCACCTGGTACCGTGTCGTGCTGCCGGTCGATTCGTTCCAGGAAGCGACGCAAACCTGCGCCAGCCTCAAGGCCAATGGTGTCGATTGCGTGCCGATCGGCGGTTGATCGACACCCGCTGTTGCTTGACCGCAGTCTCGGTTAAGGACCAAGCTCGCACAAGCTGAGCGGGCAGGCGACTATATGAGCGAGACATCCTCCGACTGGTTCGCGGCGCCCGACGCGCCGCGCGACGACGAAGTGATGTATGTCGATGTCGCCGGCTATGAAGGCCCGCTCGACCTGCTGCTCGACCTGGCACGCCGGCAGAAGGTCGATCTCTCCCGCATCTCGGTGCTGGCGCTGGCCGAGCAGTATCTGGGCTTCATCGAGACGGTGCGCGAGAAGCGCATCGAAATCGCCGCTGATTATCTGGTGATGGCGGCCTGGCTCGCCTATCTCAAGAGCCGCCTGATGGTGCCGCAGGCGCCCAGCGACGATGAGCCCTCGGGCGAGATGATGGCGGCGCTGCTGCAGTTCCGGCTGAAGCGGCTCGAAGCCATGCGCAAATCCGCCATGCAACTGATCAACCGGCCGCGGCTCGGCCGGCAGGTGCATGCTCGAGGTCAGCCGGAGCCGGTGCTGGTGGAGCGGCGCAACCTCTGGGAAGCCTCGCTCTATGATCTGCTCAAGGCCTACGCCACCGGGCGCGAGCGCAACGTGCCGCAGGACTATCACCTGTTCGAGCGCAGCGTCTGGTCGCTGCAGGAGGCGCGCGAGATATTGACGCGGCTGATTGGCGACAGCATGGACTGGGTGCCGCTCGACGCCTATCTCGACCAGTATCTGAGCAACCCCGAGCAGCGGAAAACGGCGACGGCCTCGAGCTTCGCTTCGAGCCTTGAACTGGCCCGCCAGGGGCAAATAGAACTGCGCCAGACCCTGACCTTCGGCCCGCTGTTCATGCGCCGCAAGGCCGAAGGAAAGAAGGCCGAATGACCGAAGACGACCAGTTCGACGAGCATGGCGAAATCGCCGAGCGGAACCTCAGGGTGCTCGAAGCGATCCTGTTCGCGTCGGCTGAACCGCTGTCGCCGGCCGATATCGCGCCCTATCTGGGGGAGGGCGCCGATGTGCCGGTGCTGCTCGAGCGGCTGGCGCAGCGTTACACGGGACACGGCGTGCAACTGGTCCGGCGCGGCGATAAATGGGCGTTCCGCACCGCCGACGACCTGTCATTCCTCTTGCGCCGCGAGGAGACGGAGAGCCGACAACTCTCCCGTGCGGCGCTCGAAACCCTCGCCATCATCGCCTACCACCAGCCGGCGACGCGTGCCGAGGTGGAGGAGGTGCGCGGCGTCGCCAGCGGCGGCGGCACGTTCGACGTGCTGATGCAGACCGGCTGGGTGCGGATGCGTGGGCGCCGACGGACGCCGGGGCGGCCGGTGACCTATGGCACCACCGAGGCCTTCCTCGATCATTTTGGCCTCGAAAGCCTAGCCGACTTGCCGGGGCTGGAGGAACTGAAAGGCTCGGGGCTGCTGTCGAGCCGACTGCCGCCGGCGTTCCAGGTGCCGCTGCCGTTCGATGGCCCGCTGCGCGACGACGAGGATCCGCTGGAGCCGGACGACCAGGGCGAGAGCGACCCGATCCAATGACCGACACGATGGAACTCGAGGGCTGGGGGCCGCGTGGCACCGCCGGCGTTGCGTTCGCCGCTGCGCTGCGGTTTGACGCCGTGGATGTGACGCTCGGCGGCCGCCCGGTGCTGAGGAACTTCTCGCTGGCGCTGGTGCCGGGTGAGGTCGTCTGCCTTCTCGGTGAGAGTGGCTCGGGCAAATCGACCATTCTCAGGGTTGCCGCCGGCATCCAGCGGATCGATGGCGGCACGGTCAAGATCAACGATCAGATCGTTTCCGGCCCGGGTGTCCATGCCAAGCCGGATCGGCGCGGCATCGGGCTGATGTTCCAGGATTTCGCGCTGTTTCCGCACCTGACGCTGTTGCAGAACGTCACCTTCGGGTTACGCAAACTGGGGCGGACGGCGGCGCTGGCGCAGGCGCGGCAGGCGCTGAAGCGGGTGGGACTCGACGACCGCGAAGCGGACTATCCACATCGGCTTTCGGGTGGCCAGCAACAGCGGCTGGCGCTGGCGCGCTCGATCGCGCCGCGACCGGGCATCCTGATGCTCGACGAGCCCTTCTCGAGCCTCGACGCACGGCTGCGCGAGACGGTGCGCAACGAGACCCTGGCCGTGCTGCGCGAGACGCATGCGACGACGATCATCGTGACGCACGACCCCGAGGAGGCGATGTTGCTGGGCGATCGCATCGCGTTGCTGCGTCACGGCCGGCTGGCGCAGATCGATACCGCATCGGAAATCTACAACCGGCCGATCGACCTCAACGCTGCCCGCTTCTTTTCGCCGCTGAGCGAAATCGAAGCGCGGGTGCAGGGGGGCAGGGTGGAGACCCCGCTCGGGCCGGTCCCGGCCCAGAAGCATGCCGATGGGACAGTTGTCACGGTGGCGATCCGTCCGATCGGCTCGCTCGATGTGGCGACGGAAGGGCCCGGAATCCCGGGCCGTGTGCTGGCCAAGCGCGATGCCATCGGCGTTGACCTGTGCGAGGTCAGCGTTACCGGGCTGGACCGGCCGATCCAGATCCGTCGCCGCGCCGATCGTAACCTTGTTGTTGGATCGGACGTATTCCTGACCCTCAACCCGGAACACGTCCTTGTGTTCGCCAAGGATTGAACCTATTTCTCTGCGCTAGTGTAAGCGTAGAGCATTCTTTCGGAGACCATCCATATGCACGCGCCAGGGATTTGGGGCATCATCGTCGTCGCCATCGTGGTGATCCTGTTGTTCGGACGCGGCAAGATCGCGGGAATGATGGGCGAGGTTGCCTCCGGCATTAAGTCCTTCCAGAAGGGCATGCGCGACGAAGAGCAGAAGCCTGCTGCGCAGATCGACGCCTCGACCACGGTCGAACCGACCCGCGAGACCGAAAAGGCCAAGGACGCCTGATCGTCTGACGGCCGCTCCCAGGAGCCATAACTATGCTCGGCGTCGGCTGGACCGAAATGCTGGTGATCGGGGTCGTCGCCCTGATTTTCATCGGACCCAAAGAGCTTCCTGCTCTCATGCATCGGATCGGCAAGGTTGCCGGCACAATCCGGCGCATGGGCTCGGATTTTCAGCGTGAGCTGAACAAGACTACGGGGCTCAACGAGATCACCAATCTCCGCCAGTCGGTGACGCAGCCGCTCAAGGCGACTGCTGATGCAATCCGCAAGGAATTCAACACCACGACCGCCGGCGGGCAGGTGCAGCCTTCGGGTGTGCTCAAACCGGCCGACCCCAAGGTCGAGAGCGTCGTCGACGAGATCAAGGCCGCCGCCGGCATCGCCACTCCCGCCGCCGCGGCCGCGGCACCGGTGATGACGCCGATCGCCCAGCCGGCCGAGACGCCCAAGGCGCCGGTGAAGGCCGCGCGTCCGGCAAAGATCAAGGCGCCGGCCGACGGCAAGGTCGCGACTGCCGATATTGCTCCGGCAAAGAAAGCTGCGCCGAAAACGAAAAAGCCGATCGACTCGCCTGCTCCGGTTGAAGCGATTGCGCCGGCCAAATCTGCGCCAGCAAAGCAGGCCGCCGTCAAGGCGGCCAAGCCAGCTACCAGCAGCGTTGCTGCGAAGCCGGCCGCCAGGGCCACTCCGGCCAGTGCAGGGAAGGCCGAGGCCGTTGAGGCCGTCGCCAAAAAACCTGCTGCCAAGAAACCCGCTGCCAAAAAGCCGGCTGCTGCCGCCAAGAAGCCGTGACCATGGCCGAACAGACCAAGCTCGAAGCCCCCAAGGATGCCGCCGCCGTTGAGCAGGATGAGCTCGCCGGCAGCGAAGCGCCGCTGCTCGACCATCTGATCGAGTTGCGCAAGCGGCTGATCCGCTCGCTGTTGGTGCTCTTTGGCCTCCTGATCACCTGTTTCTTCTTTGCCAGCACGATCTTCGACGTGCTGGTGCAGCCCTACCGCGAGGCGGTGGCGCCGGCGCCGGTGGAGCTTATCTACACCGCGCCGCAGGAGTTCTTCTTCACCCAGCTGAGCCTCGCCTTCTTCGGCGCGCTGTTCCTGGGCTTCCCGTATCTCGCCACCGAGGTCTACGGGTTCGTCGCGCCGGGCCTCTACAAGAAGGAGCGCAAGGCGTTCATCCCGTACCTGGTGGCAACGCCGGTATTCTTCGTGCTCGGGGCGGCGATGGTGTATTTCGCCGTGCTGCCGCTCGCCATGCGCTTCTTCCACGCCATGGAGACCACCGAGATCACCATGCTGGTGAAGGTCTCGGAGTACCTTGGCCTCGCAATGACGCTGATCCTCGCCTTCGGCATCTGCTTTCAGCTGCCGGTGGTTCTGACGCTCCTGGCGCAGATCGACCTCGTCTCCTCGGCAACGCTGAAGAAGGGGCGCCGCTACGCTATCGTCGGCATCCTGGTGTTCGCCGCCTTCATCACCCCACCCGATCCGATCTCGCAGATCGGCCTCGCGCTGCCGATGTACCTGCTCTACGAGATTTCTATCCTCTCGGTCCGCTGGATCGAGAAGCGGCGCGCCGCGACGCTGGCCGCCGAAGCGGCTGCTGCAACGGACGGCGAGAAGTCTGAGTAGGGCATTTCACCGGCGAGTTGAACGCTTCGCAGTGGGCGAACTGATCCACTGCAATTGCCCCCATCTACATCGGTGGGTAGGCGCGTCAGAGCCCTGCCAGTTCCCCGCCGCAGCTGGGTCGCGAAACGCGCTCCAGGTCGTGCGCACCGTCGGGACTTGCAACCAACCTCCAATCCGTTAAAGCAGAGCCCTTCTCCCGCCGCAGGTCTCTCCATGCTCGATATCAACTGGATCAAAGCCAATCCCGCCGCGTTCGATGCTGCGCTCAGCGAGCGCAAGAACGTGCCGTTCAAGGCCTCCGAGCTGATTGCCATGGACGAATCTCGCCGCAGCGCCATCGCGGCGGTCGAAGAGGCGCAGGCCAGGCGCAACGCCATGTCGAAGCTGATCGGCCAGGCCAAGGCGCAAAAGGATGAGGCGAAAGCCAACGCGCTGATGGCCGAAGTCGCGACGCTGAAGCACGCGATCCAGGCCGGCGAAGCGGCCCGCAAGGAAGCCGAAGAGGGCTTGCGCAATGCGTTGCTGGTGATCCCGAACTTGCCGCTCGATGAGGTGCCACGCGGTGCCGACGAGGCCGACAACAAGGAATATTTCGGGCTCAACGGCTCGCCGGCAACGGCGGCCAAGGTTCGACCGGCAAAGCCGAGCTTCAGCTACAGGCCGAAGGAGCACTTCGAGACCGGCGAAGCGCTGGGTGAGATGGATTTCGAGGTCGCCGCAAAGATCAGCGGCAGCCGCTTCGTCGTCCTGAAGAGCCACTTGGCGCGGCTCGAGCGTTCGATCGGCCAGTTCATGCTCGACCTGCATGTCGACCAGCACGGCTACACCGAGGTACAGCCGCCGCTGCTGGTGAAGGACGACGCGCTCTATGGGACCAACCAGCTGCCGAAGTTCGCCGATGACCTGTTCTTCACCCCGCACGGCGAAGGCCGACTGGCGCTGATCCCGACGGCGGAAGTGCCGCTGACCAACTTCGTGCGGGAGAGTATCCTTGCCGAAGACGAGCTGCCGCTGCGGCTCACCGCGCTCACCCCGTGCTTCCGCTCGGAGGCCGGGTCGGCTGGACGCGATACGCGCGGCATGCTGCGCCAGCACCAGTTCAACAAGGTCGAGATGGTGGCGATCACCATGCCGGAGGCCTCGGGCGACGAGCATGAAAAGATGCTGTCGGACGCTGAGGACGTGCTGAAGCAACTGGGCATCCACTACCGGGTGATGATGCTGTCGACCGGCGACATGGGCTTTGGGGCGCAGAAGACCTACGACATTGAGGCCTGGCTGCCGGGGCAGGACACCTATCGCGAAATCTCATCGGTGTCGGTGTGCGGGGATTTCCAGGCGCGCCGCATGGATGCGCGGGTGAAGGGCAAGGATGGCAAGATCCGGCACGTTCATACGCTGAACGGTTCGGGTGTTGCGGTCGGCCGGGCGCTGATCGCGGTGATGGAGAACTGCCAGCAGGAAGATGGCTCGATTGCCATCCCCGAAGTGCTGCAGCCCTATATGAAGGGTCTCAAATCGATCGGCGCCAAATCTTGAGCAAGAATCGCGTGAGAATCCTCATCACCAACGATGACGGTGTCGACGCCCCGGGCATCGCGGTGATGCGCGAGATTGCATTGACGCTGAGCGACGACGTCTGGGTGGTGGCGCCCGATGGCAACCAGTCGGGTGCCGCGCACCGTTTCACCTTCGGGCGCGAGCTCGGGGTAGATCGGCGCGAGGACCGGGTTTTCTCGATCGTCGGCGGCTCGCCGGCGGACTGCGTGGTCGCCGGGATGACCCATATCTGCAAAGACAAGAAGCCCGACCTGGTGCTCTCGGGCATCAATAACGGGCAGAACCTGGGCGACATCCTCAACTGTTCCGGCACGGTGGCGGGGGCGCGCGAGGGTGCGTTGCACGGCGCGCTGGGCATCGGCATCAGCCAGGGCGTCGACTATGAGCGGGGCACCGAGATCGACTGGACCAATTCGCGCACCTATGCGGCGCGGGTGGTGAGCCAGTTGCTGAGCGAGGTGACGGGGCGCGGCGAAGTCTATTTCAACGTCAACATCCCGTTCTGCGCCCCCGAGGATGTGGCCGGCATTCGCGTCGTGCCGTTCCAGCGCTTTGCCCGCTCGCCGATGGCGTATTATCCGAGCGACAATGCCGGGAAATTCTTCATCGCCATTCCTGAAACGCCGAAGCCGCTCAATGAAGAACACGACTTCCGCCTGGCCATGCACGGCAATGCCATCACGGTGACACCGCTGATGCTACAGCACACGCATTACGAGATGGTCGGCCAGTTGGACGGGAAGCTGGGGCTCTAGGCGGCTTCGCTCGTCGCAAACGCTCCAAGCGCGCATCGTAAGCGATGCGATACCCCTCATCCGGCGCTACGCGCCACCTTCTCCCTCAAGGGGAGAAGGGAGTCCCGACTGAGATGCCGGGGTTGGTCTCCCGCACGGGGGCTTCACTGAGATGCTTGAGGCGATCGACTTCTCCCCTTGAGGTCAGCGGACAAGGGCGAAGCCCTCGCCGCGAGGTGGCCGAAGGCCGGATGAGGGGTATGCGATGCGACAGCACCGCCGATCCGAGCGGTAGCGAGGAGCGATTGAGGGTCGCGATCTCCTTAACCCTACCGACTCCTGAATCCCCCATTGAACGATTTGAGCAAATTGCTTCGCATTTAAATCACTCTTTACCTTAACGCCCTAATCTCACGTCCATTGAGTACCTGCGTAGAGTGGACTGATGAGTAACCGCGTGACCGGTAAGACGTTTAGAACCGCCGCGATTGTGGGCCTGTTCGCAGGCGCCACTGCGCTCTCGGGGTGTAGCTCGCTGGCTGGCCTCGGCTTCGACAGGACGACGACCGGCTCGGTCAACGCCGCGACGCCGATGTCCACTGCCCAGGCCATGCCCAAGACGCTCGTTCCTCCAGAAAACATTGGCGGTGGATCCGGTCCCATGCTGGTCGGGTCCAACAGCATGAGCAGCAGCCAGCCCATGCCCAGCCAGCCGCTTGGCTCAGTATCGACCGAAGACTTGCCTGTGCTCACTTCATCAGCCAACGGAAGCAATCAGATGATGCCCGCTGCCAAGCCCCTGAGCCCGGTTCCGGCCACACCCACTCTGGCGTCCGCCCCGGCTTCGAACACCCTCGTCTCCGTCCCGTCCGATGCTTATGTCCACGTGATCGAAAGCGGCGAGAGCCTCTATACCGTGGCGCGCCGCTACAATGTCACGGCGCAGGCGATCATCCAGGCCAACGGCTTCTCCTCCCCCGACAAGATCTATGTCGGCCAGAAGATCGTCATCCCTGGCAAGGCCTCGACGCTGATGGCGCTCGGTCCCAAGGGCGGCGCCAAACCCGAGACCCTCGGCGCTCCGCCGGCGAACCTCGCTGCGCCCAAACCCGTCGCCGTCGCTTCGATCGAGCCGGAGACGAAGATCCCGGCTGCCAAGCCGCTGGCGCCGACTGCTGCAGCTCCGGCCGCAGTTGCCGAGGCGCAGCCGCTGCAGCAGCCCAAGACCGAACCGGTGCTTTCGGGCGCCGACAAATTCCGCTGGCCGATCTCGGGCCGGGTGATCACCGACTTCGCCAACTCCAAGGGCACGGGGATCAACATCGAGGCGGCCGAGGGCGCCGCCGTCCGCTCGGCCGAGAACGGCCAGGTGATCTATGCCGGATCGGGCGTCGAAGGGTACGGCAACCTCGTGCTGATCCGCCACCCGAATGGCTATGTGTCGGCTTACGCCCACCTCAAGGACATGAACGTCGCCAAGGGTACCGTGGTGAACCGCGGCGACAATATCGGCACCGCCGGCAAGACCGGCTCGGTATCCAAGCCGCAGCTCCACTTCGAGCTGCGCAAGGGCGCCACTCCAGTCGATCCGCTGCCGCTACTGGCGAGCTAGCAAGAAACGGCAGTAGGGAATAGGCAGTCGGCAGTCGCAGGTTTAGCCCTTCGACTGCCGACTGCCGACTGCCGACTGCCGACTGCCGACTGCCGACTGCCTGCTCTTCACACCGCAAACGCCCGCACCGAGTGCCGGATTTCCAGTGGTTTGGCCGGATCCAGATCCACCCAGGTCTTGATGCCGCGCTGGTTGATCGGGTTGGGGCCGGTCGAGACGTCCGTGTGAAGGTCGAAGGCGGACGCGAGGGGCTCGAGCCCGACGGCGCGGAACTGGCCGTTCCATGGCTCGCCCTTGATGCCGCCATCGGTGTGCCAGATCATCAGGGTGGGCAAGAGGTCGTGATCCCAGTCGAGCTCAAAGCCCATGCCTTCGTCGAGATAGGTGCCGGTAAGCGGGCCGCGAGCGCCGCAAAGCTGGACATTCTTGTCGGTGCGCGGCGAGAGCGGGATGTGGGACATGTCGACGCGTGCGCCGTCCTTGGGCACGGAACTCAAGCTCGCGAACTCCTGCGGGTCGCCCTCAGCGGTCTGACCAGGATGGGTCAGGCCGAAGTCGAAATCGAGCTTCAGCTCCAGCCGGCCCGGGTTATCCGGCATACGGAAATTTGGATGAAGGCCAGCCGAGATCGGCGCCTTGTGGCGGGCAAAGATGCGCATGACGAAGTCAAGCGCCGGTGCATCCCTGCGCGCGGTGATCACCCGCTCGACTTTGCGCACCACCGAATCCGGATCGTAGTCGAGCGACAGGGTGACGCTCTCGTCGTCGCCGCCGACGATGGTCCACTCGCGGTGGGCGACCGGGCCGTGAATGGTACCGGTGGCCGCCTGGCCGAGCAGCTTGCCCCATTCGGGCAGGTTCGGGCCGGCGGTGCGCCCGCCAGTACCGAACGGCAGGCCGACAAAATCACCGGCGAGGACGCGTAGGTGTCCGACGATCGCGGGGTCATCGACGGTGCCGAGCCATGGCGCGCGGGCGAACGGCTTGAACGGCTTGCCGCCGACCAGGAAGGTGGCGTCGGCCAGCATGGCGGCCGTGCTCAGGATGGTCGCCTCGCCGTGCGACCATCTCAGTTTATGCGATAGGCTCATTATTCCCCTCAGTGCTCGTCGTCGAAACGGGAGCGCATTCGTTGCAGCAACGTCGCTGCGCCGCAAGCCATGGGGAGCTAGGGAAAAGGTCGGAGCGGGAACAGGGGTCTTCGCATCTGATCGGCGCCCATCGGCGAACTTGCCCCCAGGCAGCGCCACAAGACTCGGTGTCATCCCTGCGAAAGCAGAGACCCATCCATCCATTTGCACCGGCTGTGAGTTGGGTCCCTGCTTTCGCAGGGATGACACAACCGGTGGGTGGGCGGGACCCATGCTTAGCGCCCGTGGGCGCAGGGGACCCATCCGGCGCCGGTGGATTCGCCTAGCCGACCAGCACCGGGCGGCTGCAGGTGACGCTGTACACCCGGACGTCGGCCTCGCCGATACCGACGCCCAATACCTCGAGAACCCCGAAGATGGTGCTGTCGAGCACCGGCGCCAACGGCGCCACCAGCGTGCGCACCGCGGCCGCTATGACTGCGTCGGTGGAGAGCCCGATGCCGAGCACGTCGACGTCGATATCCAGCCCGTCGAGCAGCGACTTCGACAGGCTGCCGACGATGGTGTGGTTGGTCGCGGTCTTGAGCGTTCCCTGCTGCACATCCGCGGCGGAAAAGCTGAGCAGGATCGGCGAGATCTCGCCGACGACGACGGCAGCGCGGGCCCTGATCCTCAATAGCAGCGGAACAGAGAGGATCGTGGCCTGGTCGACGACGGGGAAGGCGCTGAAATCGGTGAAACTGGCGCCGGAGAGGTTGCCGATGGCGAGCCGCGCGGCGCCCGGCAGCACCTCCACCACGGCGCTGCCTGTCGCGCTGCCGAAGGCCGGGCAGGAGGCGGAACGGATCCGCGCCTCGGCATAGGCGACCTCGACATAGATCGGCAAGGTGACGCCGGCGCCGAGCAGCACGGGGCTGCCGAGCAGCTTGACCGTGAGTTTGAGCCGGGTCTGGGCCGTGCGCGCCACGGCACCGGTTTCGCCCACCCGATACCAGGCGTGCTGGGGCGGCTCTCCAATGGCGACGCTGAGGGTGATGCTGGTGAGCCCGGGCAGGGTGACGCCGACATTGAGATCGATCTGCTTGCCGTTGCCGGCAATGACAGCTGCGGCATTGAGCAACTCAAGCGCCGAGATTCCGGCAAAATAGCCGGACTCGCTGCCCACCGGCAGGGTTGAGAGCGAGCCGATATCAAGCAACTTGAGGAGCGGGATCGTGCCGGTATCGGCGATGGTGGTGGAGAGCGTCGTGGCGGCAGTCTGGGCGGTGCCGGTGAGCAGGCTTGCCAATGCGCCCGCGATGGCGCCGCGGCTCGCCGAAGCCTCGAGCACGTCACCGTAGGTGACAGCCGACAGGCTCAACTGTTGATTCAGCGCATCGAGGAAATCCAGCAGGTCGACCTTGGCGTCGAGCAGGGCGTTGTAGCTCATCACGTCGAGGCTGGCGGAGGTGCCGAGGAGGCTCTTGAGCAGCGCATTGGCGACGCCGCCATCGAGAGAGGCGAGGCGGGAGCCCACCGAGAACGCGGCCTGTGGATTGGCCGTCGCCAGCGCGGCGACGGAAATCTCGGGCGGCGCCTGCCAAGGCCGGGCCAGCCACAATGTGCCCGTCTTGCGATAGGTCACGTGGACGGCGTTGGGGGGCGAACCGCCGGGCGAGAAGCGGGCGGATACCGACAGCTCGGGCGCCGCCTTGTACCGGCCCACTACCACATGCACCGGCTGCAGCGAGTGAACCTGGATCGATGGATCGTCGATGCTCAGCGTCGAGCCGATCAGTCCGTTGGCCTGGAAGGTCTTGAACGCGGTATCGAGCGCCTTGCTGGGATCGGTCGCTGCGGCGATGGCTGCGAGGTCCGCCACCGATTGCGCTTGCCGCCGCTCGAGATAGAGCGAGCCTTCGTCGACGGCGAATGCTCCGGCCAGCATCACCATGGGCAGGATCAGCGCAAACATCACCGCGATGTTGCCGCGCTCCTCGCTGCGGAAACGGCACCAAGACTTCATGTGCCGCCTAGCCGGATGGTGGAGGTGTACTTGATGACCTTGTTTGGCAACGGCAGCGGCAGCGTCCAGATCGGCAGCTGTGAGGCGTCGTAGGTGATGGTCACCTTGTACTGGTTGGGGTCGCCGACATCGTCCCCGATGCTGAAATCCACCTCGTCCGGGTCGATGAAGACATAGTCGCCGGCATTGTTCTCAATGAAGGTGGTAACGAGCGTGTTGCGCTCGGTCGCGTTGAGGCCGGCGATCGAGGTGCGGGCGGCGTCGGCGGCGATCTGCTGCACCGAGTTGGCGGCACCGAAATAGATGCCATAGGCAAGCATGCCGACAATCATCAGGATGAAGACGGGAGCGATGATGGCAAACTCGACCGCCGACGCGCCGTCCTCGTTACCGGCAAGCCGCCTGGGGCCACGAAGTGGCGACACGCCCTGCAATTGGCAGTCCCCGTGCCATAGCATTCTGATACCCCACAAAAGGCCGCCACCCTCCTGGGTGGGACGCTCGGCCGGTCACTTCAGGCGCTGGAAGATTGGCGCCCGAGGCGACAGAATAGGAGATTAGTCAAATAGAGATAAGTATAGCCAAGATAAGTGGAATTCCTGTGAGCAATGCGGAAACCGCGCGCTGACAACATCTGCGCGTGTGACGGCGCGAAGTCGCTTAGTTCAGTACGTGGTGATGCTTAGAGTAAGGAGAGTAGCGAGTGGCGAATAGCGGGACTTGCCGGGGCCCATAATCCTGGATCCCCCGGCTACTCGCTACTCGCTACTCGCTACTCGGCAGGCTAGATCGCCTTACCCTGTTCGCCAGCCAGGGCGCGGACGAACTGGATGGCGACGCGGCCGGAGCGGGCGCCGCGGGTCATCGACCACTCGACGGCGCGGGCGCGCAGCGTCTCGTCGTCGATCGTGAGGCCATACTCGTCGCAATAGCCACGGATCATGGCGAGATAGGTCGGCTGGTCGCAGTTGTGGAAGCCGAGCCACAGGCCGAAGCGGTCGGACAGCGAGACCTTTTCATCGACCGCTTCGCCCGGGGTGATGGCGGTCGAGCGTTCGTTCTCCACCATGTCGCGCGGCATCAGGTGGCGGCGGTTGGAGGTGGCGTAGAACAAGACGTTGTCGGGCCGGCCTTCGAGGCCGCCATCAAGGATGGTCTTGAGCGACTTATAGCTGGTCTCATCCTTGTCGAAGCTCAGATCGTCGCAGAAGACGATGAAGCGCGCGTCCTCTTCCTTGGAGATGAGCCGCATCAGCCGGGGCAGGGCCTCGATGTCCTCGCGGGCGATCTCAATGAGGATCAGCCGCCTGATGTCGGCCGCGCCCAACCCGTTGATATGGGCGTGCACCGCCTTGACCAGCGAACTCTTGCCCATGCCGCGGGCACCCCAAAGCAGCGCATTGTTGGCGGCGAAGCCGCGGGCAAACTGCAGGCTGTTCTGCAGCAGGATTTCGCGCACATCGTCGATGCCCCTGAGCATGGCCAGCGGCACGCGCGACACTTTGGGCACCGGGATGAGCGCATCCGCCGCAGCGTCCCAGTGATAGGCGCTGGCATCGGTGAGGGCAGGGGCCGGAACGCCGGCGCCGGGCTTCATGGCGTCGAGCGTATCGGCGATGCGGATGAGGGCCGCCGCGATGTCGGCGGAATAGTCGGTGGTCATAAGGGCGAACTCCCGGGTACGCCTCCGTTTTGACGCAGCCCGAATGGCTTTGCAATCCTTGTGCACGGCCTCTATATTCCGGCCGATTTTTGCCGGGTTGGACTGTCCAGCACCGGAGACCAGCCCTATATGGGTCAACAACGGCCATCCGACGTGCCGACAGCTACTATGCAAGGAGCCCCTTAATGTTCGTGACCCCCGCCTTCGCGCAAGCCGCAGGTGCAGCCCCCTCGATGGGCGCCGGTGATCTGCTGATCCAGTTCGCCCCCATCCTGCTGCTGGTCGTGATCTTCTGGCTGCTGATCTTCCGCCCGCAGCAGAAGCGCATGAAGGCGCACCAGGCGATGCTGTCGGCGATCAGCCGCGGCGACACTGTGGTCACCTCCGGCGGCCTCGTCGGCAAGGTCACCAAGGCGGTCGACGGCGAAGACCTCGAGGTTGAAATCGCCCAGGGTACCCGCGTCAAGGTCACGCGCGGCGGTATCTCGGACGTGCGGTCCAAGTCGGCGCCGGTCAACGACAACAAGGCTTCCTGAGCCACTTCACTCCCAGCCGGCGCCAGCAACTGCGCCGGCTGACGCATTTCTGACATAGACGCGGAGCCACTGGGCTCCGCTTGCCCCATGACAGCCTGCTGTCATCAGAGGGGCTCCATACAGGACCAAGTTCCGACCATGCAGTCATCGCCAATCCGGTCAGCCATCATCGTCATCGTTGCGATACTTGGCATCCTGTTCACTATTCCGAGCTTCCTGCCCAAGGATATCCTCGCCGTCTGGCCGGGCTTCCTGCCCAAGCAGACCGTGGTGCTCGGCCTCGACCTGCAGGGCGGCTCGCACCTGTTGCTTGAGGTCAAGCGCGAGTCGATCATCACCGAACGCATCAAGAGCCTGCGCCGCGATGTGCGCTCGGCGCTGGCCAACGACAACGGCATCGGCAACCTGATCACTACCGGAACGGATTCGATCACCATCGAGTTGACCGATCCGTCGCAGAAAGCCGCCGCCATGACGGCGGTGCAGAAGCTGCAGAACAACGTGTCGAGCACGTTCGGCGTAGGCGGCGTGCCGGAACTGGCTTTCTCCGAGACGCCTGACGGCAAGATCGTCGTCTCGCTGACCCCCGAAGGGGTGGAGCAGCGCATGTCGTCGCTGGTGGCGCAGTCGATGGAAGTGATCCGCAATCGCGTCGACGAAGTGGGCACGACCGAGCCGTCGATCCAGCGCCAGGGGCAGAACCGCGTGCTGCTGCAGGTGCCGGGCTTCGAGGACTCGCAGCGGCTGAAGGATCTGGTTCAGAAAACTGCGCGCCTGACGTTCCACCTGGTTCACCCCTCGATGACGGCGGCGCAGGCCGAGGCACAGGGCATCCCGTCCGGCTATATGATCGTGCCGAGCGCCGATGGCGGGAACGAGCTGTTGAATGAAAACATCGAGCTCGGCGGCGAGTCATTGACCAACGCGTCGCCCGGTTTCGACCAGCAGACCTCGCGCTCGGTGGTGAGCTTCCAGTTCGATACGCGGGGCGCCATCACTTTCGGCGAGATCACTTCGAAGAATGTCGGCAAGCGCTTTGCCATCGTGCTCGACAATCAGGTGATCACCGCGCCGGTTATCCAGCAGGCGATCACCGGCGGTTCGGGCCAGATCAGCGGCAACTTCACGCCCCAGTCGGCGAACGACCTGGCCGTGCTGCTGCGCGCCGGCGCGCTGCCGGCCAGCCTCGAGGTGATCGAGGAGCGCTCGGTCGGTCCCAGCCTCGGTGCGGACTCGATCCGTGCCGGCATCACCGCGGGTGCGGTGGCCTCGGTGCTGGTGCTGGCCTTCATGGTGATTGCCTATGGCCTGTTCGGCGTCTTCGCCAACGTGGCGCTGGTCCTCAACATCTTCCTGATCCTTGGATCGCTTTCGGCCATTGGCGCGACCCTGACGCTGCCGGGTATCGCCGGTATCGTCTTGACCATCGGCGTGGCGGTGGATGCGAACGTCCTGATCTACGAGCGCATGCGAGAAGAACAGCGATCGGGCAAATCGATCCTGCAATCGCTCGACGCGGGCTTCCACCGCGCCTGGGGCACCATTATCGACTCGCACCTGACGCAGCTGATTGCGGCGATCGTGCTCTACTTCCTCGGCTCGGGCCCGATCCAGGGCTTCGCCGTGACGCTGGCGCTCGGCATTCTCACCTCGCTGTTCACCGCCTATACGGTGACCCGCTTCTTCATCGGCATCTGGTACCATGCCAAGCGCCCCAAGACGCTGAAGATCCAGCATTTCCGCTTCATCCCCGACGGCACCAAGATCGACTTCATGAAGATGTCGCGCATTGCGATCGTGCTTTCGATCGTTCTGACGGTGGCGGCCCTCGGCACGGCCTATTTCAAGGGCTTCAACCTCGGCATCGACTTTGTCGGCGGTTCGGCCATCGAAGTGCAGCACACGGCGGAAGGCGATGCCGATCCAGCCAAGGTGCGCGAACTGCTCGACCCGCTGAACCTGGGCGAAGTGCAGGTGCAGAGCTTCGGCAACCCGCAGGACCTGCTAGTTCGCATCCAGCTGCAGCCCGGCGGCGACGCCGAGCAGCAGGTGGCGGTGCAGGAAGTCACCAAGGTGCTGGCGACCGACAATTACGAGGTGCGGCGCACCGAGGCGGTCAGCGGCACGGTTTCAGGCGAGCTGGCGGTGCACGGCACCATCGCGGTGCTGGTGACGCTGGTGGCGATCCTGATCTACGTGTGGTTCCGCTTCGAATGGCAGTTCGGCCTCGCGGCGGTGACGACGACGCTGCACGACGTGATCATGACAGTCGGGTTGTTCTCGATAACCGGGCTGGAGTTCAACCTCTCCTCGATTGCGGCGGTGCTCACTCTGGTGGGTCTATCGCTCAACGAAACGGTGGTGATATCCGACCGCGTCCGAGAAAACTTACGAAAATACAAGAAGATGTCGGTGGCCGAGATCATCAATCTCTCGATCAACCAGACGATCGTTCGCACCTCGCTCACGCAGTTCACGGTGCTCCTGGCGCTGTTCCCGCTGGTGTTCTTCGGCGGCGAGTCGATCCGCGGCTTCACCATCGCCATGACCTTCGGCTCGATCTTCGGCATGTATTCCTCGATCTTCATCGGCGGCCCGATCCTGATCTATTTCGGGCTCAAGCCGCGCAGCGAGATGGAAGAAGAGAAGGAAAAGAAGGCCAAGGCGAACAAGCGCGCCGACGGCGCCGCGGTCTAGTCGATGGCGGAGAAGGGGGAGGGGTTCTATCCCCGGCAAGTCCCCATCGACGCCTACGGCAATGGTGGCTTCCGCTTTGCCGGCCTGTCGCATCGCGGCTCACTGCTCTGCCTCCCCGGCGGCATGTTCGCCTGGGAGGCGAAGCTACCGACCGATGTGACGCTCGGTCACCTTGCGCCGGTGTTCGAGGTCGCCGAACGGCTCGATGTGCTGCTGATCGGGCTGGGCGGCGATATCGCCGGGCTCGACCCTGCGGTGCGCGCCGCGCTGAAGGAGCGCCGGGTGATCGTCGAAGCGATCGCCACGGGCGGGGCCGTCCGCACCTACAATGTGCTGCTGGCTGAGGACCGTGCCGTGGGCGCGGCGCTGCTGGCGGTCGAGAACGCCCGATGAGCGAAGACGCCGGCTACGTCGCGAGTTTTTTGCGCGACGCCGACCGCGATCGCTACTTTGCGACGCTGCTGCTCAAGGAGCCGGAGCGAGGCGCGATTCAGTCCCTTTACGCCTTCAACGCCGACGTCGCCTCGATCCGCGATCGGGCCCGTGAGCCGACGGCCGGGGAGATCCGGCTGCAATGGTGGGCTGATGCGCTGAAGGGCACCGGCCACGGCAATGTGCGCCAGAACCCGCTGGCGGCGGCGCTGCTCGATGCGATCTCGCGCTACGGGCTGCCCAGCGGTCCGCTGCTCAGGCTGGTGGCGGCCCGGCGCTTCGATCTCTACCAGGATCCGATGCCAGACGTCGCAAGCTTCGAGGGCTATGCCGGCGAGACGGTGTCGGTGCTCTACCAACTCGCCGCCATGGTGCTGAATGGCGGTACCGAGGTCGAGACCGGCGACGCGGCCGGGCATCTCGGTGTCGCGCACGCGCTGGCGGGGCACCTGCGCGCTTTCGGCTTCAACGCCTCGCAGGGCCGCATCTTCCTGCCGATGAACATCTTTGCGGCCAATGGCGTCACCGATGGCGAGATCCTCGCCGGGCAGGAGAGCGAGGGGCTGTTCGCGGCACTGGGGCAGGTGAACGACCTGGCGCTCGAGCACCTGGGCAAGGCGGAAGCGGCGATCCGCTCCCTGCCGAAGCCGCTGCGGCCGGCGTTCGCCTCGGCAGGGCTGCTTGGCCCGGAACTGCGCCGGCTGTCGCGCAGCCGGGTGCCGTTCACCGCTATGGCAGCGACCGCCGACTGGCGGAAGATCCTCGGCATGTGGTGGTGGTCATCGCGCAGTTGATCGGCCGGGACTGGCAGGGGCACCCGAGAATCGCCATCTTGGCCTAGCAGGGCCGCAGGGGGCGAGGGCGCGATGGGCTTTGTGGCGTGGTTGGAGAAGCAGGCTCCGGATTTCCTGCTCACCTGGCAGCGCTTCTGGTTTGCCATCATCCTGGCATTCATCAACGTGGCCATCGTCATCGGCGCGCTCAACAGCGTCAGCTGGCTGCAGCATGAGCAGTGGATACGCGCGACGCTGGGGCTGGCGACCGGGGCAGTGCTGGCCGTAGCCGGCGTCTACTTCACCGAGAGCCGGCCCCATGCCCGGGTTGCCGGCCTGCTGCTGACCTATCTGCTGCCGCTGCTCGCTATCGGCGCCTTCCAGGTAACCGACACCGCCTGGCTCGTTCCATGGGCCCTGCCGGCCATCTCCGTGCTTTGGCTGTCAGTGTCGCCGTTCACACGGATCGAGCGAGGGGCGCCGCGCGCCGAGCAGCAGGACCGCTTCTGGTGGATCAACCACCAGGCCATTGCCACCGCGGTGATTGCGGCTGCCGCGGCATTGATCATCGGGCTCGGCATCGCGGCGATCGAGCGTTCGCTGTCGATCCTGTTCGGGTTCGAGACCGGCGAAATCTTCTACAAGGCGGTGCTGCCGTTCGTCGGGCTGTTCCTTGCGCCGGTTTACTGGCTGGCGACGTTGCCCAAGGTTTCCGATTTCCGGGCGGGCGAACTCGATCGAGCTGATTTCCTGCCATTGTCCATCGGCTTCATCGGCCAGTTCATCCTGGTGCCGTTGCTGGTGATCTACGCGCTGATCCTGCTCGCCTATGCGGGGCAGATCGCCTTTACCCAGAAGCTGCCGTCGGGAATGATCGGCTGGATGGTGCTGGGCTTCGTCGTCACCGGTGCGGCGACCTGGCTGATCGTCCACCCGGCTTTCATGCGATCGCGGCCGCTGGTGCGGTTGTTCCGCGCCTGGTGGTTCTGGCTGACACTGGCGCCGCTGGTGCTGTTCTTCATCGCCGTGTGGGTGCGCATCGATGCCTACGGGCTCACCGCCGAGCGGATATTGCTGCTGGCCGGCGGGGTATGGGCGGCCGTGCTGGCGCTGCTGTTTATCGTCAGGCGCGGTGACATCCGGCTGATCCCGGGGCTCGCCGGCGCGATCCTGCTGCTGCTCTCGGTTGGACCGTGGAACTACAGCTATCTGTCGCAGAGTACGCAGGCGATGCGGCTCGACGCGCTGGTGATGAATGCCGGGGCCGATAAATCCGCCAGCCCACCCCGCGGCGACTGGACTGCCGAGGAGATCGCCGAAGCGCGGGGGATCATCGATTATCTCACCGGCTCGCGCGAGGGGCAGCGCGCTGTGCGCGAAGTGATGGGCAAGTACGGTGTGACCTGGGATCCGTTGCAGGATGGGTCGTACGTGGTGCTGGAAGCACTGGGGGTCAGCCAACCCTCGACAGATGGCGCCGTTCGCTATGCTACGCTGTTCCGCGATTTCGATGGCCCGCCGGTGGACGTGACGGCGACGCCGTACCTGATCCGCCCGGTTGGCCTCTATGGCGACACCGCGGTGGCCTTACCGCCGCTACGCTTCACCGTGACCGCTGGCGTCGTTCGGGTCGGCCCCGTAGGCAGCACCGACGAGGAGTTGCAACTGCTCGATCTCACGGCCTGGCTGGCGCAGCAGAATGGCGGGTTCCTGGCGACACCGTGGATCGACTTCAGGGTCGCGAGCCGGAACTACCGGCTGGTGCTGCAATCGGCGAGCTTCGATCGCGGCGAGAACAATGCGGGGCCCAATGTACTGGGCAGCCTTGATGGTCAGCTGTTCTCGGATGTGGATCAGTAAAACTGGTGGCTCCCCGACCCCCTTGCATGTTGATTCTCGCCGACTCGTAGCAGGTTCGGTGATCCCCGGTCGGTGGCCGCCGGCCGGGGATCGGATGGGCGGGACCGTCACCCCCTGGGCATAGCACCGTAAGAGAGCTTG